>Ga0182738_1001745_pt1 | contig 26553 bp, 28 predicted proteins | sample eDN5th30CBELigMG_FD_128876 | JGI IMG/M metagenome (GOLD analysis project Ga0182738, IMG submission 128876) | Enriched Miracle-Growth compost microbial communities from Emeryville, California, USA - eDNA 5th pass 30_C BE-Lig MG (version 2)... ...
GACGGCGGGCTCGACGCGGCGCTGAAGTCGCATCCTTCGATCGTCGCCGCGCTCTACAACATCGACGTCGCGTCCTACAACGTGCGGATCGCGGAGGGGGCGACGCTGCCGACGCTCGGGGTTTCGGGCACCTTGTCGCGGCGCCAGGACCAGGGCCTCCACGACACGACCAGCGACCTCGCCTCGATCAACGGGCGGCTGACGGTGCCGATCTACCAGGGGGGCGAGGCGGCGGCGAGCGTGCGGCAATACAAGGAGACGCTGGGGCAGCGTCGGATCGACCTCGATTCGGCCCGGGCCCAGGTGCGCCAGGCCTTCGTCGCCTCGTGGGGCCAGCTCGACGCCGCGCGGGCGCAGGTCACCGCGGCCGAGGCGCAGGTCTCGGCGCAGCAACTGGTGCTGAGCGGGGTGATCGAGGAGCGGCGGGTCGGCCAGCGCACCACGCTCGACGTGTTGAATGCCCAGCAGGACCTGCTCGACGCGCGGGTGCTTCTCGTCAACGCGCAGTACACCAAGGTCGTCGGCGCCTATCGCGTGCTCTCCGCCTACGGCAAGCTCGATGCGCGGACGCTCGGCCTCGCGGTCAACGTCTACGATCCTTCCGAGCACTACAACGCCGTCCGCGACAAGTGGGGTGGGCTGCGGACGCCCGACGGCCGCTGACGCAGTCCAGGGCGCGGATCAGCCCGGATAGCGCCTCAGGATCCACGCGACCGGGTCTTTCGTCCACGCACGGGTGACGAGGTCGTTGTGGTCGAGGTCGGGCTCGGTCGCGAGGAACGTCACCGAGCCCGGGGTCAGCCGGCGCGGGGGCCCTGACCGGAAGGGCACGCCGCGCTCCCTGAGCAGCTTCCGGAGCACGGCGTTGCTGGCGGCGGCCGATTTCGTATAGGCGCTGAAGAGGAAGGCGTGGCCGCGGTTGCGCGCCATCCAGTCGGCGACGCGGTCCTCCTCGGCATAGAGCGCGTCGAGCAGCACGAGCCCGGCGACGCGCTCGTCCGCGCCGCCGACGCCGACCGCGAAGGCGGCCGGGTTGTAGCCCCCGCTATAGGCGAGGATGATCACCGGCATCCGCGCGAAGTCGTCGCGGCGAGAGGGATCGCCGTAGGCGCGGGCCAGCTTCGTGGCGGCCTCCTCGAGATAGGCCGCGAAGAAGCCCGGCGTCCAGAAATTGCCCGAGCTCGAATCCGGGGCGTCGACCGCGAATTGCGGGGCGAGGAGGACCGCGTTGATCCCGGCCGCCGCGAGCTGGCGCGGCACCCCTTGCCGGGCGATCACGTCGCGTTCGAGCGTCGCCCCGTTGCCGTGGAAGAACACCACGATCGTCGCCGGCCGGTCCGGGTCGAATCCGGCCGGGAAGAAGGCCAGGGACCGGCGGTCGCCGTAGGTCTCGTCCTCCCAGCGGATCGAGCCGTCCCGCGTGACGTGGCCGTGGCGCTTGCCGTCGAAGGCATCGCGGAAGGGAAGGCCCGTCGCCGGCACCGTGCCGGCATAGGGGAAGGGCGAATGGGTGAAGGACGGGAGCTCCATCCGCGAGGCGGCGAGCGGCTCGGCGCACCCCGGCCGCGCGACGAGCGCGCCCGCGGCGGCGAGAAGGAGGCTCCGCCGGTTCATGAAGGCGCCGCGACCGCGCTCGTCGCCGGCCGGCGCGGCAGCAGCACCGCCATCAGTGCCGGGATCGCGACGAGGTACGCGACGGCGCTGACGTCGAGGACCGCGGCGAGGCCGAACGAGGTCGCCACGATCGGCACCAGCGCGGCCCCCACCACGGAGAAGCATCCGTTGATCCCCCAGGCCCAGATGAACATGCCTTCCTTGCCGAGCCGTGCCAGCCACGTCATGCCTACCGCCATCGGGAAGCCCATGAGGAAGGCGGGCGGGGCGATGAGCAGGAAGGAGATCACCAGGCGCCAGCCATATGCAAGGGCCCCGATGCGGTCGAGCACCGGATCGAGAAGGTGCCCGTAGCCGAAGAGGAGGACGGCGATGGCGAGGAACACCAGCGGCATCAGGCGGCGGGCGCGGTCGATGATCCGCGTCGAGAACAGGCTGCCGAGCCCGGAGAAGACGAGCATGCCGGCGATCAGCACGCTCGCGGAGACCGTGGGGTTGGCGAGCGCCAGCGTGAATCGTCCGATCAGCCCGACCTCGACCATGATGTAGCCGAGCCCGAGGCAGGCGAAATAGAGGATGGTGCCGGCCTTGCCCGGGTTCCGCGCGAAGGCGGTGCGCCAGGCGAAGATCATCGGGAGCGCGACCAGCGTCGCGGCGAGCCCGCAGGCGATCGCGAAGGTGGCCCAGAGGAGGAGATAGCCCCATTCGTCCTGGAAGAGCTCGAGCCGGTCGAGCGTCTTGCCGAGGTCGGCCGGCTTCACGTAGGCGGCGAAATAGGGACGGTCGTTGGTGAGCGGGCGGGTATCGAAGACGTAGGACCGGGCGGCGTCGGCCGGCACGTCGCCCATCAGCTCCTGCCAGAAGAGGCGGGCGAGGCGCGTCGAGGGGAGGGCCTGCTCGTCGTCTCCGCCCGCCGCGGGGCCGTCGGTGGTCGGATCGAATCCCGGGGCCCCGGCGCCAGGGGGTTCGGCGCCCGAACCGAAGACCGAGGCCCGGTATTCGTCGAGCACGCCGGACAGCGTGGCGGCGTCGAAATCGAGCCCCGGCGCATAGACCGGGTCGAACGACATCTCCTCGCTGTAGGCGAGCAGCCGCTCGACCTCGCCCGGCTCGAACCCGCCGCGCTTGTAGAGGACCGTGGTGGTGGAGAGATAGGTCGAGGCCGCGAAGAGGGCATTCCGCGCCGTCGCAGGGTCGAAGGCTTCCGCCGCTTCGGCCATCGTCGCATAGAGCTTGAGGACCGACTTCGGCGGCTCCTCCTTGTTCCACAGGGTGACGGCGAGCACGCCCCCGGGGGCGAGCGCCCGCATGTAGCTGAGGATCGCCTCCCGGGTATAGGCGTACTTCTCGACGATCGCGAAGCCGCCCGGATTGGAGAGGCCGACGGAATCGGCGAGGCTCAGGTCGATGACGTCGAAGCGCTCGTCGGTATGGGCGAGGAAGAGCCGTCCGTCATAGGGCACGACGGTGATCCGCGGGTCGTGCAGCACGTCGCCGGTGAAGTCGCGGAGCGCCGGCTCGTCGAAGGCGGCGAGGACGGCGGGATTGGCCTGCGCCACCGTGACGTGGCTCGCCCCCGCCGCGAGCGCGGCACCGGTCGAGATGCCGCCGCCGAACTGGACGACGAAGGCGTTGGGCCGTTCCCGGACGACGTAGGGATAGTACATGGGCAGGTAGAAGAAGTAGTCCCGCTCGTCCTCGGCGAGCGGCCGCATGATGCCCTCCGGCCCGTCGCCGTCGATGTAGAGGCCGACATAGGTGTTGGCGGGCAGGTCCGGCAGGTTGAACGCCGCGTTGTCCGAGAGGCCGGGGGCGAAGTGCATGTAGGACGAGGCGTAGACCTCGAGGTCGCCGAACGGCGAGATGGTCCGGAGAATGCGCTGCGCATCCGGGAAGTTCCGCGCATAGGCGACGCCCTTGTAGGGCGAGACGGCGATCGGCGCCGTGCCCGTCATGCCGGGGAGGCCGAGATAGGCGAGGAGGGCCACGGCGGCCGTCGCGATCACCGCGGCGGGGCCGGCGCGGCTGCCGGTGCCGGCGAACCAGAGCACGCCGCCGAGCGCCCAGAGAAGGAGCGGCACCGCGACGATCTCCTCGGGGGCGACGACATACATCGCCCCGAGCACCAGGAGCCCGGCGATGCCCGATCCGGTGAGGTCGGCGAAGTAGACGCGCGGAAACGCCTCGCGGGCCTTGAGGAAGACGGTGCCGAGGAAGAACGCGGCGGCGAGGAACGGCGTCAGGTAGAGAAGGAAATTGCCGAGGAGGCGCCACTTCTGCTCGGGGTCGGAGACGAGGAAGACCGGGTTGAACGGGATCGTCTGGGCAAGGAGGGTCGAGGCCACCATCAGCGGCCCGCAGGCGAGCAGCGAAATCGCCGCGGCCCTCCGCCAATGCCGGATGAACCAGTCGTTGGCGATGCACATGATGACGCTCGCCAGACCGAAGCCGAGCATCGCGAGGCTGACCACCACCGAGCCGAAATGCGACCAGCTCCCGACCGCGAAGACCCGCATCAGCCCGATCTGGAGGACGATGACGGCGCCCGCGACCAGCGCCACGGCGAGGTAGAGCGCGAGGCGGCCGGGGCCGGCGAACGGCGCGTCGCCGGCGGCGCTGGCTTGCGTCATCGATTGCCTCGCGGAGCGTGGACGCCGATAAGGGCGGCGGGGGCAGGCAGGAGCGTCATTGCGTGGCAGCTTTCACGATCCGGGACGAAGCTTCGGGCGACGCCGCGGCGATCCGCGCCGTCACCCTCGCCGCATTCCGCGACATGCCATACAGCGAGCAGACCGAAGCCGCCATCGTCGACGCGCTCCGGGCCGCCGGCGCCTTGGCGATCTCCTTGGTGGCGACCGAGGGCGACGCGGTGGTCGGGCACGTCGCGGTCTCGCCGGTCACCATTGCGGGTACGGAAGCGCCGGGCTGGTACGGCCTCGGTCCGCTGTCGGTGCGGCCGGACAGGCAGCGCAGGGGCATCGGCACGGCGCTGATGCGGGCGGTCGTCGAGCGGCTCCGCACGCGCGGCGCCCGCGGCTGCGTGCTCGTCGGTCATCCGGCCTACTATGCGCGCTTCGGTTTCGGCGATACCGGCGGGCTGGGCTATCCCGGCGTTCCATCCGGGTATTTCCGCGCCCTGGCCTTCGCCGACGAGGTCCCGGCGGGAATCGTCGCATTCCATCCGGGGTTCTCGGCGCGCGATCCGTAGGACGCCGGCCTCACTCCGTCGCGCCGCCGTCGTGGGTGCCGACGATCTCCTCGCCCTCGAGCTTGGTGAAGGGAACGAAGGGGACCACCGATCCGCCGTAGATGTCGGAGCGGACGATCCGCTCGCCGCCGAGGAGCCCCTTCTTCTTCACGACCTTCAGCACGTGCTGGGCGCCGGGCGGGCCGATCGGGATGACCATGATGCCGCCGGTCTTGAGCTGGCGGAGGAGCGGCGGCGGAATGTGGTCGATGCCGCAGGTGACGATGATCTTGTCGAACGGCGCGACCTCCTCCCAGCCGTAGTAGCCGTCGGCGTTCTTGGAGGTGATCGATCCGAACTCGGTGTAGCCGCGGGCGATGAGGGCGTCGTAGAAGCCCCGGGTCCGCTCGGCCAGCGGCTTGATGATCTCGATCGACCAGATCTTGTCGGTCAGGTTGGCGAGGTAGGCCGACTGGTACCCCGAGCCGGTGCCGACCTCGAGGACCTTCTCGCCGAACTGCACGTCGATCGAGCTGGTCATGCGCCCGACGAGGTTCGGGCCGGAGATGGTGACGCCGTAGCCGATGTCGAGGAAGGCGCGGTCGTAGACCCGCGGCAGGTTGACGGGCAGGCAGAACTGCTCGCGGGGCGTCATCAGGAAGGCGCGCTTGTCGCGGTCGGTGAACAGGTCGCGGTGCCCGACGAGATGCTCGTAGCGGTCGAACCGCTGGGCGAGATACGTCGGGTCCTCGCCGCGATTGGCGACCATCCAGGCGACGTAGCGGTCCTTGGTGTCGGTCGGCGGGAAGGCTTGCCAGCTATAGGCGGTCGGCACGGTGTTGTCGGGAGGGGCGGGCGTCGCGGCGCGGCCGCCCCGGGGCAGGAACGTGCTTCCGGCGATGGCGGCAGCACCGAGGGCGAATTGGCGTCGGTTCACGATTCTCGTCCGATAGAGGGCCAGGGGTCCTTGCGATGTGCGAACAGCAGAGCCGGCACAAACCAGCCAAAATAGGGCGGCGGCGGTTCGTTTCGAGCCTAGCGGAACATTTGGGCGCGCGGCAACTTGCGCCTTTCGGTCGATCCCTCTTGCGACTAGTTCTAGATCGCGTGGAGGTGCCGCGATGATGTTGAGAATTCTGCTCGCCGCCGGCCTCGTACTTGCCTCGCTTCCGGCGCTCGCCGGCGATCCCAAGGCAGGTGCGCAGGTCTTCAAGAAATGCCAGGCCTGTCATGCGGTCGGCGAAAACGCCAAGAACAAGGTCGGTCCCGAGCTCAACGGACTGTTCGGGCGAACGGCCGCATCGATCCCCGACTACAATTATTCCGACGCGATGGAGAGCTCCGGCATCGTCTGGAGCCCGGAGGTGTTCGCCGAATACATCCGGCAGCCGAAGGCGATGGTCCCCGGCACCGCGATGTCCTTCCCGGGCCTCAAGAAGGACAAGGACATCGACAACGTCACCGCCTATCTCGCGCAGTTCAACGCCGACGGGACCCTGAAGGCGGAGTGAGGCCCAGACGGCGATCGCGCCGCCCCTCGGGAAGGGACGGCACGATGCCAGTAGGGTGCGGGCTACGCAAGCACCAGATGCCCGCGACAGGGTGCCGGTCGTCGGAGGGATGCGCCCGTCGGCGCGTCCCTTGCCGCTTCTGCCGGAAACTCGAACCCGTCCGTGCGGCGGGTGAGGCGACTATCGGGGCGTTGTGGTTAATGTGAGGTAAAGCGCGGCGAAAAATTTGTCGCGGCGCTTCAAGAAATTCCGGCCGACTCGTGAAGGGTTAACGACGCGTTATCGCTTCGGAGCGTCGCGTTAACCTTGTGATTACCATGTCGTTCGATGATCGCGACTCGTAACGAGTATCGGATGTCCGACGATGGCATCGGCCCCAGCAGAAAACACGACCCGTGGCGGCATCGACGCCGCGGTCCTCGTCGCATCCGTCCGGCGCGCTCTGCCGATCCTGGTGATCGCCGCGGCGCTGGCGGGCGCGATCGCCTTCCTGTTCCTCGATCGCGTGCCGATGTACTACCGGGCGGAGACGAAGCTCGCGGTGGGCGTCGGAACGACCAATCCCGCGGTCCTGCGCCAGACGCTCGACGGCGAGGTCCAGTTGATCCGCTCCCGGGACATCGCCGGCGAGGTGGTGGCGGCCCTGTCGCTGGGCGAGCGGCTCGAGTATCAGAACGCCGCCGAGGGCGGCGCGCCGCTCCGCGACATCCTCGTCACCCTCGGGCTCGTCCGCGACCTCCGGGCGTTGTCGCCGGAGGAACGCGTCCTGGCGATCTATGACGACAACCTCGTCGTCGAGGCCGCCAGCCGGTCGCCGGTGATTCGCGTCGGCTTCTGGTCGACCGACCCAGTGCTCGCCGCCGAGGCGGCCAGCGCCGTCGCCGGTGCCTATGCGGCGCTGAGGCAGTCGGTGGCCGATGAGTCGGTGGCTCTCGACGCCCGGATCGCCGACCTCCAGGCCGCCATCGCCGCCGACGAGCGCCGCGCAGCCGAGCTCCGGACCGACCTTGCCGCGATGCCGGCCCTCGACGAGGCGGCCCGCACTGCGCTCGTCGACGAGAGGCGCACGGCGCTCGGAGACGCCGAGCGCGCCCGGAGCGACGCCGATGCCATCCGCGCCGCGATCGGGGAGGGGACGGCGCCGCTCGCCGTCGCGGCCTTCTCGGAAGATCCGGCGATCGTGGCGCTCCGCGACGAGCAGGCGGCGCTCCGCGCCGAGCTCGGCCGCGAGATCGTCGCCCGCCCGCTGGGCAACCCGCGCATCGCCGAGATCGGGACCCGGCTGGGCGAGATCGATGCCGCGATGAAGGCGGAGGCACCGAGGATCGCCGACGCGCTCGCGGCGGAAGCCGAACGCCTCGCGGCCCGCATCGCCGGGATCGACGCGCAGCTCGCCGATGCCGATGCCGCCGCGGCGGCAGCCCGCGAGGTCGAGGCCCTTGCCGAATCGATCGCGGCGGACCGGGCCGCGCTCGACGCCGCGCTCCGCCGGCAGGCGGCGCTGACGCAGGGCGGGACCCTGCCCAACTCGGTGCGCGTGATGTCGCCCGCCGCCGTGCCGCAGGCGCCCGGCTGGCCCGACGTCGTCGGCCTCACCGCGCTCGCCTTCGCCGCGACGCTCCTCGCCGGCATCGTGCTCCTCGTCCTTCGCGACATCGTCAGCGGCCGGGCGTTCCGGCGGACGCCGTTCGAGCCGCTCGCCGACCTCGACCTGCCGTCGCCGGCCGCCGGGCGCATGCGGCGGGCGCACGACGCCGAGATCGCCCGCGCGCCGACGCGGGAGCCGACGCTCGCCCTGGAGATCGACGCGGAATCGACGCTCGGCACCGTCGCCGACAGCATCGCCGGGCGCCGCCGGATCGTGGTGACCCTGGCCGAGGAGTCGGATGCCGAGGGGCGGCCGCTCGCCGCCGTCGCGCTGGCCCGGGCGCTCGCCAACCGTGACCGCACGGTGGTGCTGGTCGACCTCCATGCCGACGGCGCCGACGAGACGGCGCTGGGCGAGGCGCCGGAGCTGATCGGCTTCTCGGACCTTCTCTCGGGCGAGGCGTCCTTCGCGCAGGCGATCTTCCGCGACCGGCGCTCGCGGGCCCATTTCATCCCCGCCGGGTCGCGGCCGGTGGAGCCGACGATGCTCGCCGGCGAACGCCTCTCGACCCTGCTGACGGCGCTCGACCACACCTACGACCACGTGGTCCTCGACTGTCCCGACGACACGATCGCCCGGATCGCGCCGGGTGCGGACGCGGCCCTCGTCGCGAGCGAATATGCGAGCACCGATCCGCGCACGGTGCGCGCGGTGGCCCGGGTGGCGCGCGCCTCGGACGCCCACGTCTTCTATCTGCTGGTCGAGCCGACGCGGCGCTCGCCGGAGCGGGCCGAGGCCGCCTGAGGCCGCGTCAGGTCCGCCCGGGCTTCTGCATCCACCAGATCACGACGCCGGCCGGAAGCACCCAGAGCAGGCCGAAGATCGCGAAGAAGACCGTCTGGGTCAGCGTCGATGTGCCGGGCAGCTTGGCGGCGGCGATGGTCATGATGACGAGGCAGTAGAACGGCACGAAGACCGCGATGATCACGGTGCCGATCAGCTTCCGCGTTCTCTGGCGCATCACGATGTCCTTCCGCCGCGACGGCGTGTCGCCGGTTGCGAGCCTCGCCGTTGGCCTATATCGCTCCCCCGTGGAGTACAAGCCATGACGACCATTGCCGGGGCGACCGATATTCGCAGGGAGAAGGCGCGGAGCCAGACGCCGGTCCGCGTGTGGCTCCATGCCATCGCGCTCCTGATCATCGCCATGATCGTGGTCGGCGGAGCGACGCGCCTCACCGATTCGGGGCTCTCGATCACCGAATGGCAGCCCATCCACGGCACCATCCCGCCGCTTGGCGCCGCCGAGTGGCAGGAGGAGTTCGAGCGCTACCAGCAGATCCCCCAGTACGAGCTGATCAACAAGGGGATGACGCTCGCGGAGTTCAAGACCATCTTCTGGTGGGAGTGGGCGCACCGGTTCCTCGGGCGCTTCATCGGCATCGCCTTCTTCGTGCCGCTCGTGTGGTTCTGGGCGACGGGCCGGATCGGCCGCGCGCTGGCGCCCCAGCTTCTCGGCGTCTTCGTGCTGGGCGGGCTCCAGGGCGCGATCGGATGGTGGATGGTGGCGAGCGGCCTCGTCGAGCGCACGGACGTGAGCCAGTACCGGCTGGCGACGCACCTGACCATCGCCTTCGGCATCCTCGCGCTGGTGGTATGGATTGCGCGCGGCCTTTCGCCCCGGCCGCTGCCGCCGGGCCGGCCGGCGGGCCGGGGCTTCGCCGCCGCCCTCGTCGCGCTCCTGTTCGTCCAGGTGTTCCTCGGCGGTCTCGTCGCCGGCCTCGACGCGGGGCTCATCTCCTCGACCTGGCCGAGCATGGACGGCGCCTTCGTGCCGGACGGGCTCTGGGTGGCGCAGCCGTGGTGGATCAACATCTTCGAGAACCCGGTCACGGCGCAGTTCGACCACCGCATGATGGCGTACCTGATCCTCGCCGTCGCCGTGGTCTACGCCGTGCTCGCCCGCGGCACCCTGGCGTCGCGCGGGGCGATCGTCCTCCTGCTCGTCCTTGTGGCGCAGGCGGCGCTCGGCATCACCGCGATCGTGCTGGAGATGCCGCTCCACGTCGCGCTCACCCACCAGTTCGTCGGCGCGGTGACGATGTGGATCGCCGTCGCCCATCTCCGGACCCTCTCGCTCGCGCCGCATCCGGCGTCGGCATCGGTGGCCGCCTGATGCGGATCAGCAAGGTGGAGACCGCGGCGGACGAGATCGCCCGGGCGCGGCTCGCCGGGGTGCGGCTCGCGCCGCTCCACCCGTTCCTCCGGCCCGCCGACGAGGCCGCCGGCTACGCCGTCCAGGCCGCGGTGCACGAGCGCCTGGTGCCGACGATGGGACGCCGCGTCGGCTACAAGATCGGCTGCACCACGCCGGTGATGCAGCAATATCTCGGCATCCCGAGTCCTTGCGCCGCCGGCGTCTTTGCCCGCGGCGTGCACGAGAGCGGCGCGACGCTGCCGTTCGACGATTTCCGCCGCGTCGGCGTCGAGTGCGAGATCGCCGTCCGCCTCGGACGGGACCTGACCGGGGCCGAGGTCGGCGCGGACGCGGTCCGCGAGGCGGTGGCCTCCTACATGGCCGCGATCGAGATCGTCGACGACCGCTACGAGGACTGGCGGACGACCGATACGCCGACCCTCATCGCCGACGATTTCTTCGCCGCCGGCTGCGTGCTCGGCCCGCCGGTGGCCGATCCCGGCGACGCGGCGGAGCTCGTCGGCGTCACCACGATCAACGGCGCCGAGGTCGGCCGCGGCGCCGGCCGCGACGTGATGGGGCATCCGCTCAACGCGCTGGCCTGGATCGCCGCCTCGCTCGCGGCCCGCGGCACGCCGCTCCGGGCCGGCGAGATCGTCCTCCTCGGCAGCCTCGTCGAGACGCGCTGGCTCGCCCGCGGCGACCACGTGGCGATCGACGTCACGGGTCTCGGCCGGGTCGAGATGACGGTGGCGTAGACCGGCCTACGGGAACAGCGCCTGCTGCATGAGGCCCGTGGTCTCCTCGATGTCGAACATCAGGTTGAAGTTCTGGACCGCCTGTCCGGCCGAGCCCTTCACCAGGTTGTCGATCACCGAGATGACGATGGCGCGACCCGGGATCCGGTCCTTCACCACGCCGATCTGGCAGTAGTTCGAGCCCCGCACGTTCTGGGTCTGCGGCAGGACGCCGGCCGGCGCGACGTGGACGAAGGCCTCGTCGCGATAGGCGTCGGCAAGCGCGGCGCGGAGGTCGTCGGCGCTGGTTCCGGCCGCCAGCCGGACATAGGCGGTGCAGAGCTCGCCCCGGCTCATCGGGATCAGGTGCGGCGTGAAGTTGATCAGCACCTCCTCGCCCGAGGCCTTGGCGATCTCCTGCTCGATCTCGGGCATATGGCGATGCTTGCCGACCGCGTAGGGCGACAGGCCCTCGCCGGCCTCGGTGAAGAGGAGGTTCTGCTTAACGCCGCGGCCGGCGCCCGAGACGCCGGACTTGGCGTCGATCACGATGTCCGAGACCTCGATCAGCCTGCCGCTGGCGAGCGGCAGCAGCGCGAGCAGCGAGGCGGTCGGGTAGCAGCCGGGACAGGCGACGAGGCGGGCGTCGCGGATCGCGGTGCGGTAGTGCTCGGTGAGCCCGTAGACGGCCTCCGCCTGGAGGTCGAGCGCCACGTGCTCGTTGCCGTACCAGGCCTTGTAGGTCGCCGGATCGCGCAGCCGGAAATCGGCGGACATGTCGATGAACTTGACCCCGGAATGCTCGGCCAGCACCGTCCGCGTGATCTCCTGCGTCGTGCCGTGCGGCAGGCCGCAGAACACCGCGTCGACGCTTCCCCAGTCGGTCTCCTCGATCGTGGTGAGGCGCGGCAGGTCGACGAAGCTGAAATGCGGGAACACCTCCGCCATGGCCTTGCCCGCATGGGTATTGGCCGTCAGCGCGGTGATCTCGACCGCGGGGTGGAGGAGGGCGAGGCGGACGAGGTCGGCGCCCGTATAGCCTGAGGCCCCCAGCACACCGATACGGATCTTGTCTTTCATGGAATTGTCGCTCCTCGTCCCCATACGGGGGCCAGATATCGTATGTTCATGTCGGTTTTCCAGTCCCGAAAGGCGTGGCCCATGTCGATCCTGACGTCCGTTGCCGAACTCGAGGCGCTTTACGGCCAGCCCGCCGAGACCGCGACGGTGAAGGTTGCCGACCGCATCACGCCGTCCTACCGCCCGTTCATCGAGGCGTCGCCGTTCATGATACTGGCGACGGCGGGGCCGGAGGGGCTGGACTGTTCGCCGCGCGGCGACCGGACCGGCTTCGTGCACATCCACGACGAGCGGACCCTGATGTTGCCGGACCGGCGCGGCAACAACCGGACCGACTCGCTGCGCAACATCATCCGCGATCCGCGCTGCGCCCTGCTCTTCCTCGTGCCCGGCTCGGGGACCACGCTCCGGGTCAACGGCCGCGCCAGGGTCGACGCCGATGAGGCGATGTGCGCGGCATTCGCGATCGACGGCAAGGCGCCACGCTCGATGATCGTCTTCGCGGTGGAGGAGGTCTATTTCCAGTGCTCGCGCGCGGTGCTCCGCGCCGACCTCTGGAATCCGGACAAGCACGTCGACCCTCGGAGCCTGCCGACGCCGGGCAGCATCCTCGCCGCGCTCACCGCCGATCGGGTCGGCGGGGCCGAGTACGATCGCGCCTGGCCCCGCCGGGCGCACGAATCGATGTGGTGATCTATCCGCGTCGTCGCTCGGCCAGCAGTCCGAGGTAATGGAGCGCCACCGTCGCTCCCGCGATCGCGGTGACGTCCGCGTGGTCGTAGGGCGGGGAGACCTCCATCACATCGCCGCCGACGAAGTCCACCGTACCGAGCCCGCGGAGGATGCCGAGCGACTCGCGCGAGGAGAGGCCGCCGGCGACCGGCGTCCCGGTGCCCGGCGCGAAGGCCGGATCGAGGCAATCGATGTCGAAGGTCATGTAGGCCGGCGTCTCGCCGACCCGCTCACGGATGCGGGCGATGACGCCGCCGATGCCGAGCGTGTCCATCGCGTGGCCGGGAACGATCTCGATGCCGCAGTCTTCGGGGGCGACGGTGCGGATGCCGACCTGGATCGAGCGCCGCGGGTCGATGAGGCCCTCGCGGACCGCGCGCCCCACGAAGCCGCCATGCGAGATGCCGCCGTGGTCGGGCCAGGTGTCCTGGTGCGCGTCGAACTGCACCAGCGCCAGCGGGCCGTGGCGCGCGGCATGGGCGCGGAGGAGCGGATAGGTGACGAAATGGTCGCCGCCGAGCGTGAAGAGCTGCGCGCCGCCGGCGATGATCGCCTGCGCCTGCGCCGCGATCGCGTCCTCGAAGCGCATCGGCTGGGTGAAGTCGAAGCCGGCGTCGCCGTAGTCGACCACCGCGAGGGTCTCGAACGGGTCGAACCCGAAGGGGTATTGCGGGTCGCCGTCGAAGATCGCCGAGGCGCGCCGGATCGCCGAAGGGCCGAAGCGGCAACCGGGGCGGTTGGAAACCGCCTGGTCGAACGGGACCCCCCAGACCACGGCGTCGACGCCGTCGAGGTCGCGGCTGTAGCGGCGCCGCATGAAGGAGAGGGCGCCGCCGAACGTCGCCTCGGGGCTGCCGCCCATCAGCGGGCCGAACACGGCATTGTCGGTGGGGTGCGGGGTGTCGTCGCTCATGCCGAGGGTGTAGCCTGCCGCCGCGACTTCCGAAAGGCGCTACGGGATGGCGGCGATCGAGACGCGTGACGGACCGGTGACGTTCCGCTCCTGGAGCCACCAGCTCCAGGGCAGCGGCGGAGTGCCGCTCGATCCCGGCGCGATCGCGGCGCTCGACGTCGCGTGGCGGGACGTGAAGCTGAAGGCCCGCGGCGACGACACGCTGGTCAAGGTCGAGGGCGTCAGGATCGTCCTGAAGGACGTGGCGCGCAGCGACCTCGACAAGGACGGCGACTTCATCCTGTAGGACACGCCGCCTATTCCTCCGCCGCCAGGCCGAAGCGGGGCGGCGCGCGCCAGTCGGCGCAGTCCCAGCCAAGCAGGCGCTCGACGGCATCGATGTCGTCGGCGAAGCGGGAATAGGCCGCGTTCCACTCGTCCCGCGACATGGGGCTCGTGCTGCCGGCATTGGCGTGGACGGCGGGGGGCCGCGCGACGGCGGTGAGCGGGGCGGCGCCGAGAAAGGCGCAGACCTGATCGGCGATGCCGTGCTGGTCGGCGAAGAAGCGCTCGGACTTGAGGAACAGGACCTGTTCCTCCGGGAACAGCGACCGCGTCCGCTCGATCTGCGGCCCATAGAGGCTCCGCCCGATATGCGAGAGCCCCTTGTCCTGGTGCGCCGGATCGAGGCCGAGGGCGCGCTCCTCGCGGCGCAGCCGCTCGACGAACGAGGCGATGCCGCCGTCGTCGCTCTTGCGCGCAAGATGCCCCCAGTGCGAGTAGGCGCGAAGGACCGGATTGCGGAGGAGGACGATGATCCGCGCCTCGGGATTGTACGCCCGGATCCGCTCGAGGGCGCCGCGCCAGTAGATGTATGAGGGGGTGATCTCGCCGGCGAGCGGGCGGTCGAAATGGAACTCGGCCTGGAGGGCCGCATAGCCGTCGCGCGGACGATCCCCGTCGAAGAGCCGGTCGTCGTCGAAGTAGTGGAGCTCCTTCCGCCGGGTGGGGAGCTCGATCCGGGGGTGCAGGCGGAGGAGCCGGTCGAGCGTCGTGGTGCCGCCCTTCTGGACGCCCACGCCGAAGAAGCCGAGCCGGTGCCGGGCCCGCCGGCCGGCGGCGCCGCGCCAGCGCAGGCCGATCAGGTCGCGAAGGCTGTCTTTTCGGGACATCGGATGGCCCCCTTCTAGAGGCTCGGCGGGCAACGAAAAAGGGGCAGCGCCGGGCTGCCCCTCCTCGGAAGCGGTGAAGCGGGACTAGCGCTTCGAGAACTGGAACGAGCGACGTGCCTTCGCCCGGCCGTACTTCTTGCGCTCCACGGTGCGGGAGTCGCGGGTGAGGAAGCCGGCCTTCTTGAGGAGCGAGCGGAGCTCGGGCTCATAGTAGGTCAGCGCCTTCGAGATGCCGTGGCGGAGCGCGCCGGCCTGGCCCGAAAGGCCGCCGCCGGAGACGGTGGCGCGGATGTCGTACTGGCCGGTCCGGTTGACGGTGATGATCGGCTGCTCGACGATCATCTGGAGCACCGGACGGGCGAAATACGCCGTGAAATCCTTGTCGTTGACGAAGATCCGGCCGGCGCCGCGGGTCACCCACACGCGGGCGACGGCGTCCTTGCGCTTGCCGGTCGCGTAGGCGCGGCCCTGGGCGTCGAGCTTCTGGACGTGGACGGGCGCCTCGGCCTCGAGGGCCGGTGCGAGGTCCTGCAGGGACTGAAGGTCGGCCATGGTCAGGCGATCCTCGTGTTCTTCTGGCTCAGCGCGGCGAGATCGACCTTCTCGGGCTGCTGGGCTTCATGGGGGTGATCCGCGCCCTTGTAGATGCGCAGGTTCTTGAGCTGGCGGCGGGCGAGGGGACCATCGGGCATCATCCGCTCGACGGCCTTCTCGAGCACGCGCTCGGGGAACTTGCCCTCGAGGATGGCGCGCGCCTTGCGCTGCTTGATGCCGCCGATGTGGCCGGTGTGCCAGTAGTACGTCTTGTCGTCGTACTTGCGGCCGGTGAGGACCACCTTGTCGGCGTTGATGACGATGATGTTGTCGCCGCAATCGACATGCGGGGTATAGGTCGCGAGGTGCTTGCCGCGGAGACGTCGGGCGAGGATCGCAGCGAGGCGACCGACAACCGCACCGTCGGCGTCGATCAGCACCCACTTCTTCTCGACTTCCGCAGGCTTGGCGGAGAAGGTCTTCATGGGGTCGGAATCCGTTGATCCAGAAAGGCGGCGCGTGAGGCGCCGCCAACCGAGGCGCTACCTAAGGACATTCCATTCCCGCGTCAAGCGAAAAAGGGATGAAAAATCAGTCTTCTACGGATGCGGTATGATAATACCTCATCCAGTCCCCGACGGCGCCGGGCCTTGCGCTTTGCGCCGTGCTCTGGTCAATGCCGGAGGCCACGTTCCGGAGGTGAACTGCAATGTCCGATACCGAGAAGCCGCTCGTCTACTCCGACACCTTCCTGCGGAAGCTGCTCGGATCGGTCAGGTCCATCGCGGTGGTGGGCGCCTCGGCCAACCGCTCCCGGCCGGTCTTCATCGTCACCAAGTTCCTGATCTCGAAGGGGTTCAAGGTGTTCCCCATCAATCCGGGGCACGCCGGGGGCGAGATCCTCGGGCAGAAGGTCTATGCCCGGCTCGCCGACGTACCCGAGCCGATCGACATGGTGGACATCTTCCGCCGTCCCGACGCGGTGCCGGCGGTCGTCGACGAGGCGCTGGCGCTCGAGCCCAAGCCGAAGGTGATCTGGATGCAGCTCACGATCCGCAACGACGAGGCGGCCGCCAAGGCGGAGGCGGCGGGCCTGACGGTGGTCATGAACCGCTGCACCAAGATCGAGTACGGACGGCTGGTCGGCGAGAACTCCTGGGCCGGAATCAATTCCGGCATCATCGATTCCCGCCGCCCGGTGCAGACGGTCGCCTACCAGCGCTTCCGGCTGCCCGGGGTCGTGGACCCCGGCGCGGGCAAGTAGCCGAGGGGGCGCCGCCTCAGGTCGCGGTGCCGCCGACGGTGACCTGGTCGATGCGCAGCGTCGGCTGCCCGACGCCGACCGGCACGCCCTGGCCCTGCTTGCCGCAGGTGCCGATGCCGGGATCGAGCGCCATGTCGTTGCCGATCATCTTCACCCGGGTGAGCGCGTCGGGCCCGTTGCCGATCAGCATCGCGCCCTTGATCGCCGGGCCGACCTTGCCGTTCTCGACGAGGTACGCCTCGGTGCAGGAGAACACGAACTTGCCGCTGGTGATGTCGACCTGGCCGCCGCCGAAGGAGACGGCGTAGATGCCGTTCTTCACCGAGGCGAGGATCTCGCCCGGCTCGTCCTTTCCGCCGAGCATGATCGTGTTGGTCATCCGCGGCATCGGGATGTGCGCGTAGGACTGGCGCCGGCCGTTGCCGGTGGGCTTCATGCCCATCAGCCGGGCGTTCTGCCGGTCCTGCATGTAGCCGACGAGGATGCCGTCCTCGATGAGGGTCGTCGTGCCGGTGGGCGTGCCCTCGTCGTCGACCGTCAGCGAGCCGCGGCGGCCCGGGATCGTGCCGTCGTCGATCACCGTGACGCCGGGAGCCGCGACGCGCTGGCCCATCAGCCCGGCGAAGGCGCTTTCCTTCTTGCGGTTGAAGTCGCCCTCGAGCCCGTGGCCGACCGCCTCGTGGAGAAGGATGCCGGGCCAGCCGGACCCGAGGACGACGTCGAAGGTGCCGGCCGGAGCCGGGACGGCGTCGAGGTTGACCAGCGCCTGACGGAGCGCCTCGTCCACCGCGCCCTGCCAGCTCTCGGCGGTGATGAACCGCTCGAAGCCCTCGCGGCCGCCCATGCCGTGCGATCCCGTCTCCTGCCGGTCGCCGTCGCCGACCACGACCGAGACGTTGACGCGGACGAGGGGCCGCACGTCGCGGACGAGATTGCCGTCGGCGCGGAGGATCTCGACGATGCTGTGCGAGCCGGCGAGCGAGGCGGTCACCTGGCGGACCCGGGGGTCCTTCGCCCGGGCATAGGCGTCGATCTCCTCGAGGAGCGTGACCTTGTCGGCGAAGGCGGGCGCCCGGAGCGGGCTCTCGTCGCCGTAGAGCTTGCGGTTGGTCTTCTGCGGGGGCTCGGCATAGGTGCCGGTATGGCCGGTCTTGACCGCCTGGACCGCCTCCGAGGCGCGGCGGATGGCCCCTTCGGAAATCTCGCCCGAATGGGCGTAGCCCGCGGCCTCGCCCGCCACGGCGCGGAGGCCGAAGCCCTGGCTGGTGTCGAAGCTCGCCGACTTCAGCCGCCCGTTGTCGAAGACCAGGCCCTCGGACTGCGAATGCTCGAGATAGAGCTCGCCGTCGTCCGCCCCCTGTAGCGCCTCGGCGAGGAGGCCGGTCGCCCGCTCGCGGTCGAGGCCGGCGTGATCGAGGATGGAGTGGACGCTGTCGGACATGGGGCACCTGGCGGGAAGGGTGGATCTCGGCTCGGCACACATATGTGGCATCCGCCCGCCGGTTCCAAGGGAATCCGCGGAGCGTCGCCTCAGCCGGCCTCGGGCGCGGTCTGCCAGCCGAGGTGGTCGGCGAGGCCGCCGACGATCATCTCGATGCCGACGGCGGCGAGGATCAGGCCCATCACCTGGATCGCGACGCGCATCCCGACCTTGCCGAGGATCCGCTCGATCTGGGTGGCGGCGAGGAGGCACGCGAGGGTGATGAGCGTGACGACCACGATGCCCGCGGCGTGGGCCGACATGTTGTCCCACGTCGGGTGGGGGTGATTGGCGAAGAGGATCGCCGCCGCGATCGGGCCTGGCCCGGCGATGAGCGGGATGCCGAGCGGGACGATGGCCGGGTCGTGATGCGGCGTCGCGGTCACTTCCTCCTCGGCATGGCCGCCACCGGGCCGGATCATCGAGATCGCGATGAGCAGGACGAGGAGGCCGCCCGCCACCCGGAAGAGGTCGGGCGAGATGGCGAAGAAGGCGAGAATCTTCTCGCCGAGGAGCGAGGCGACGATGAGGGTGACGAACACGGTGGCGCTCGCGACGAACGCCACGCGGGTGCGCTGCCGCGCGGTGTATCCCGGCGTCAGCGCCAGCATCAGGGGGATCGCGCTGATCGGATCGAGAAGCCCGATCATCGCGCCGATGTACTTGAAGAGTTCGTTGATATCGATCGCGCCCATGCCATCCCCCGGAAGCCGGGAGAGACGTAGGCAGGATCACATGGTCCCGGTCAAGCGTCCTCCGCCAGCCGCGGCGCGGTTCGGGGGAACTCGAGGTAGTCCATCGGCGGCGGCGCGCCGAAGCGGTAGCCGAGGAAATCGAGATCCTTCCGGAACCAGTCCTCGACGATGCGGTTCATGCGCGCGTCGAACAGCTCCGTGTAGGGCCTGCGCTCCTTGTGGCGGGCGGTGCCGCGGTGCTCGTCGAGGACGATGGGGACGCCGATCCGCGCGGAGATGACGCCGAGATGCTCGGCGAGGTTCTCGTAGCGGCCGATGAAGTCGACCAGCGGCCGGCCGTTCTCCATGTAGGCGTCGTAGTGGCGGGGAAACCGGTAGTGGCCGAAGGTGAGGAGGCGGGCCTGCCAGATGCGGAGCTCGAACCACTGGCGGAAGGTGAGGGGCCTTCCCGTCACCCATTCGGGGATCCGCTTGTAGGCAGGCAGGTCCCTGACCCCCGCATAGGCCCAGTAGCGCGAGACGATCTTCTCCCAGGGGTTCCGCTCGATCGCGAACTTGAAATAGCCGTCGAAGACCTCGCGTCCGACCCGGTCGCGGATCTCCTGCGCCGTGAGGTGGCGCTCGAAGCCCTCGTGGTTCCGTCCCGTGCCCTTGCCGGCCGGGGTCACGATGTCCCCCGCGTCGCAATGGGGCGCGAGCGCGGCCGTGAGGCTCCGGCCCGCGGTCCGGCCGAGATGGACGAAGATGAACCGGTGCCGGTGGGAGACGATCATGATGGAGCGATGAGGACGAGCCGGCGTTCGATGGACGCTTGCGGGGCATGGGCCCGCCCCGCAAGGACCGTCGTCAGGGCAGGTCGGCGAAGCCGTCGCCGAAGCCGGCGAGTGAGATCGGGATGCCGATGCCTTCTTCCGGCGTCTGGAAGATGATGAACGTCGCGGTCTTGCCCTTCTCGAGCTGGCCGAGGAGCTGGTCCTCGAGGATCACCTCGGCGACGCAGCCGTTCGGCAGGCAGCGCACGAAGCCGGCCCGGCCGATGTCGGCGTCGTCGATCTTGAGGCCGAGGCCCGAGGGAAGGAGGACGCCGAGGGGCGCGAGGATGCGCATGATGCGCGCCTTCTGGTCCGCCGTCTTGAGCACGATCACCGTCAGGCCGACGTTCTCGCGATCCTCCGCGGTCACGAACTGCATGAGGACGCACTGCTCGCTCTGCGCGCCGGCGGGCGTGTCGCAGCGCACCTGCCAGGCGTCGTGCACCGAGCGGACCGGCGGCTCGCCCTGCGCCGGCGGCGCGATCGAGACCACCGCGTCGGGAACGCTGGGATTGGCCGCGGCGGCGTCGTCCCCCGGGATGTCGGGGGTGACCGCGGGGCCGACGCTGCGCGCGTCGCCGCCCGCGTCGGCGGCCGGGGCCGCGGGGATGTCGACTTGGTCCGCGGCGGGCGCCGTCGCGGTGACGGTGGGCCGGGAGGAGCCGCCGAACACGCCGAGGAAATAGAGCGCGGCGCCGACGCCGATCGCGACGATCAGGACCGCGGCGAGGATGGCGAGGATCGGGACGAGCCGGCTCCGGCGCGGCGGCGCGTCGTCATAGGCCGGCTGCTCGTCCGCCGCCTGGTAGGGGTCGTGGCGGCCGTCCTCCTCGGCATAGGCGCCGGGGTCCTCCGCATAGGTCCCGTCATGATCCTCGGCATAGGCGTCGCCGTGGTCCTCGGGTTCCTGGTAGCGGGCACGCCGGCCACCCTGGTCGTAGCGGCGTCGTTCATCGGTATCGTTGTACATCTCGGCTTTTCTCTCGCTCCCGGGGACGCCCGGGCACATCTCGCCCAAGACCGGTACGACCAGCACGAATCAGTGCCGTGCATCCTGCACCAAAGCGGCATTGCGTAAAATGCGCGCCGTTCCGGCCGGTTTTGGGGCGGCCGGAGCGCGATTTGCCGCATCGGGCATCCACATCGTCCGTTGCGGGCAAAATCGGCATATGGTTTGTGTCTGTTCTCGACTCGGTCGAAAGTAGCGACCGGCGCCCGTGAAGTGCCGTATCGCGCGGCCTGTGCTAGGTTCGCCGGGCACCGGCCCGCGCCGATGGGGTTAAGGAGGGAAGCTTGAAGCAGGCATTTTCGTGGCCGGGGGTTTTCGCGGCGCTGATGGGCATCATGTCGGCTGCCTTCGGCATCGCCCCGGCATGGGCGCAGACCGGCCAGCCGAGGCCCTGGGAGATCAACCTCCAGCCGGCCGCCTCGCCGATCATGTCGATGATCCACGCCTTCAACAGCGGCACGCTGGTCGTGGTGTCGATCATCGTCCTGTTCGTCCTGGTGCTGCTGCTCATCATCATCTTCCGCTTCAATTCCCGGCGGAACCCGGTGCCGTCCAAGACCAGCCACAACACGCTGGTGGAGGTGGTCTGGACCGTGGTGCCGATCCTCATCCTCGTCGGCATCGCCGTGCCGTCCTTCTCGCTGCTGATCGCCCAGCACGACCCCGCGCGGGCGCTGGCGAGCTACGATCCCGAGAAGACGCTGACGGTGAAGGCGACCGGCAGCCAGTGGTACTGGACCTACACGTACCCCGACCATGACGACCTCGAGTTCGATTCGCTGATGCTGACCGACGAGGAGATCACCGATCCGGCGACCCAGCCGCGGCTGCTCGCCGTCAACCACCAGATGGTGGTGCCGGTGGGCACGGTGGTCGACATGCAGGTGATCGGCGCGGACGTGATCCATTCGTTCGCCGTGCCGTCCCTCGGCTTCAAGATCGACGCCGTGCCCGGCCGCCTCAACTCGACCTGGTTCCTGGCCGAGCAGGAAGGCGTCTATTACGGCCAGTGCTCCGAGCTCTGCGGGCGCGACCATGCCTTCATGCCGATCGCCATCCGCGCCGTGAGCGCGGAGAAGTTCGAGGCCTGGATCGCGGCCGCGGCCGAGGACATCGACACCTCCTACGCCGTGCTCGACGGCCCGTCGGCCGAGGCGGACTCGCCCGAGGGCGTCGCCGCGGGCGAGTGAACGGTTCTTTTCGATTCCGAATGCCTGCGGTTCGGCAGTCGGCAATAAGACAAGGAGACTGACATGTACGGCAGCGAGGCGCACGACCACGCGCACGACCATCCCACCGGATGGCGCCGCTGGCTCTTTTCGACCAACCACAAGGACATCGGCACCCTCTACCTGATCTTCGCGATCATCGCCGGCCTCGTCGGCGGGGGCCTGTCCGTGGGCATCCGGCTCGAACTGATGCAGCCCGGAATGCAGTTCTTCAGCGATCCCGAGCTGTTCAACGTGTTCACCACGTCGCACGGCCTCATCATGATCTTCTTCATGGTGATGCCGGCGCTGATCGGCGGCTTCGGCAACTGGTTCGTGCCGATCATGATCGGGGCGCCGGACATGGCGTTCCCGCGCATGAACAACATCTCGTTCTGGCTGCTGCCGCCGGCGTTCCTGCTGCTCCTGATCTCGCTGTTCATGCCGAGCGCCCCGGGCGCGACCGGCGTGGGCGGCGGCTGGACGATGTACCCCCCGCTGTCGTCGTCGACCGGCCAGCCCGGCCCGGCGGTCGACTTCGCGATCCTGTCGCTGCACATCGCCGGCGCCTCGTCGATCCTCGGCGCGATCAACTTCATCACGACTATCTTCAACATGCGCGCCCCGGGCATGACGCTCCACAAGATGCCGCTGTTCGTGTGGTCGATCCTGGTGACGGTGTTCCTCCTCCTCCTGTCGCTCCCGGTCCTCGCCGGCGCGATCACCATGCTGCTCACCGACCGCAACTTCGGCACGGCGTTCTTCAAGCCGGACGAGGGCGGCGACCCGGTGCTGTTCCAGCACCTCTTCTGGTTCTTCGGCCACCCCGAGGTGTACATCCTGATCCTGCCGGGCTTCGGCATCGTCAGCCAGATCGTGTCGACCTTCTCGAAGAAGCCGGTGTTCGGCTATATCGGGATGGCCTACGCGATGATCGCGATCGGGTTCATCGGCTTCGTCGTGTGGGCGCACCACATGTACACGGTCGGCCTCTCGCTCAACACGCAGGCCTATTTCGTGGCGGCGACGATGGTGATCGCGGTGCCGACCGGCATCAAGATCTTCTCGTGGATCGCGACGATGTGGGGCGGCTCGATCGACTTCCGGACGCCGATGCTCTGGGCAATCGGCTTCATCTTCCTGTTCACGGTCGGCGGCGTCACCGGCGTCCAGCTCGCCAATGCCGGCCTCGACTACGCGCTCCACGACACCTACTACGTGGTGGCCCACTTCCACTACGTGCTGTCGCTCGGCGCGGTCTTCGCCATCTTCGCGGCCTGGTACTACTGGTTCCCGAAGATGAGCGGCTACATGTACAACGAGACGATCGGGAAGCTGCACTTCTGGATCATGTTCATCGGCGTGAACCTGGTGTTCTTCCCGCAGCACTTCCTCGGCCTCGCCGGCATGCCGCGCCGGTACGTCGATTATCCGGATGCCTATACCGGCTGGAACCTGGTGTCCTCGATCGGCTCCTACATCTCCGCCGTCGCCGTGCTCATCTTCCTCTACGGGGTGTGGGACGCCTTCGCCAAGAAGCGCGAGGCCGGAGCCAATCCGTGGGGTCCGGGTGCGACCACGCTCGAGTGGGCGCTGCCGTCGCCGCCGCCGTTCCACCAGTGGGAGGTCCTGCCGCGGATCAAGTGAGGGCGGCCCCGCCGTCCCCCCTTGCGTGCCCGCGTCGTTGAATGCCCATGGCCTACGCTGATCGCCACGACCTGACCGATGCCGCTGCCGACGAGATTTCGGCAGCGGCGCTCTCCGACTACCTCGCGCTCCTCAAGCCGCGGGTGATGTCGCTCGTCATCTTCACCGCGCTGACCGGCATGGTCATCGCGCCGGCTCACCTGCATCCGCTGCTCGCCGCCGTATCGCTCCTGGCGATCGCCGTCGGCGCCGGGGCGGCGGGGGCTCTCAACATGTGGTTCGACGCCGACATCGACCGCATCATGCGCCGGACGCGCGGCCGTCCGGTGCCGATGGGACGGGTGACCCCGGGCGAGGCGCTCGGCTTCGGCGCGACGCTCTCGGTCGGCGCCGTGACGGTGCTCGGCTTCGCCGCCAACTATCTGGCTGCGGCGCTGCTCGCCTTCACCATCTTCTTCTACGCCGTCGTCTACACGATGTGGCTCAAGCGCTGGACGCCGCAGAACATCGTCATCGGCGGCGCCGCGGGCGCACTGCCGCCGGTGATCGGCTGGACCGCGATCACCGGGACGATCGGCTGGGAGAGCCTCGTCCTCTTCGCCATCATCTTCCTCTGGACGCCGCCGCATTTCTGGGCGCTCGCCCTCTACAAGGCCGACGAGTACGAGCGGGCCGGCGTGCCGATGCTGCCGGTGGTGGCCGGCGTGGCGCGGACGCGGCGCGAGATCCTCATCTATTCGGTGATCCTTGCCCTCGCCGGCATGGCGCCCACCGTGCTCGGCTTCGCCGGCATCCTCTACGGCGCGGTCGCCGCGGTGGCGGGCGTTCTGTTCGTCGCCGCCGCCGTGCGGGTCTATCGCAGCCGCGAGGGGGCCGCGGGCGAGCGGGCGGCGCGCGAGCTCTTCGCCTATTCGATCCTCTACCTGTTTCTCCTGTTCGCGGTGATGCTGGCAGAGGCGCTGGGCACGGGCGGAGGCTTCGCATGATGGCCGCGCACATGCCCGGGGCGGATGGACGATGAGCCTGCCGATGGCCGGAACGCCGGAAACCCGCGAGACGCGGAACGAGACGACCGACGCGGCGCTCCGCAACCGGCGGCGCCGGGCGCGCTCGATCGCGATCGCCCTCGCGCTCGGTGCGCTGGTGATCCTGTTCTACCTGGTCACGATCGCCAAGCTCGGCCCGGGCGTCATGGATCGGCCGCTATGAGCGCGAGGCCCGAGGCGGGCCGGCGCCGGATGGCGGCGACGGCCGCGATCTGCGTGGTCGCCGTGGCCGGCATGGTCGGCGCTTCGTTCGCCGCGGTGCCGCTCTATGCGCTGATCTGCCAGGTCACGGGCATCGCCGGGACGACGCAGCGCGCCGAGGGGGCGCCGGACGCGGCGATCGACCGGACCGTGACGGTGCGCTTCGACGCCAATGTCGGCAACGGGCTCGGCTGGAGCTTCCGCCCGCTCACCCGCTCGGTCGCGGTGAAGGTGGGGGAGGTGGGCGAGGCTCTCTACGTCGCCGAGAACCGCACCGACCGGACGATCACCGGCACGGCGGTCTTCAACGTGACGCCGTTCGAGGTCGGGCCGTACTTCAACAAGCTCGCCTGCTTCTGCTTCGACGAGCAGACGCTGAAGCCGGGCGAGCGCGTGGAGATGCCGGTGACGTTCTTCATCGACCCCGCGATCGCGGAGGATTCCGACGTCGACTACGTCCACTCGATCACGCTTTCCTATACGTTCTATCCCGTGGATGCCGTCGGCGGGGATCCGGCCGACGACAGCCGCGCCTTCTGATGCCGGAGTGCAAGACCCATGGCTAACGCGCACGCGCCGTCCCATCCCTATCACCTCGTGAAGCCGAGTCCGTGGCCGCTGGTCGGGTCGATCTCGGCCTTCGTGCTGGCGATCGGGACGATCTCCTGGATGCACGGCTCATCGTTCTGGTGGGTGGTGCCCGGCCTCCTCGGCGTGCTCTACACCATGTTCGTGTGGTGGCGGGACGTCATCAACGAGGGGCAGGCCGGCGACCATACCAGCGTCGTGCAGCTCGGCTTCCGCTACGGCATGATCCTGTTCATCGCCTCCGAGGTGATGTTCTTCGTGGCCTGGTTCTGGGCCTTCTTCAACGCCGCGCTCGGTGTGGACGGCACCATCGAGGTCGCGCGCCACGAGTTCACCGGCGGCATCTGGCCGCCGCAGGGCATCGAGGTGTTCGATCCCTGGCACCTGCCGCTCCTCAACACGCTCATCCTGCTCACCTCGGGGACGACCGTGACCTGGGCGCACCACGCGCTCCTTCACAACGACCGGAAGGGGCTGGCCTGGGGCCTCGTCCTCACCATCGTCCTCGGCCTGATCTTCACCGCCGTGCAGGTCTACGAATACACGCACGCCGCGTTCTCCTTCGCCGGCAACATCTACGGCGCCACCTTCTTCATGGCGACCGGCTTCCACGGCTTCCACGTCGTCGTCGGCACGATCTTCCTGATCGTCTGCCTGGTCCGGGTCGGCAAGGGACACTTCACGCCACAGGCGCATTTCGGCTTCGAGGCCGCGGCCTGGTACTGGCACTTCGTCGACGTGGTCTGGATCTTCCTGTTCTTCAGCATCTACATCTGGGGCAACTGGGGCGCGCCGATCCACATGGTCGTGGAATGACAGCGAACCCGGCGGACAAGGCCCTTTATCCGGACCTTCCGCCGAGCCAGACCGGAATGCGGGGGCGCTGCCCCCGCTGCGGCGAGGGACGGCTGTTCAAGGGCTTCCTCGGTCTCGAGAGCCGCTGTCGGGCATGCGGCCTCGACTACGATTTCAGCGATTCCGGGGATGGCCCGGCTGTATTCATCATCATGATCGTCGGCTTCGTCGTGGTCGGGCTGGCACTGTTCGTCGAGTTCAGCTTCGGGCCGCCGTTCTGGGTCCACATCCTGCTCTGGGTGCCGCTGGTGCTGGCCCTCTGCTTCGGCCTCCTGCGGCCGCTCAAGGGGCTGATGATCGCGCAGCAGTACAAGCATCGCGCCAGAGAGGGCGAGCTCGAAGGGACATGACGATGCGCGGCGGGCTTTCCGCGCTCGCGGTCCTGGCGGCCGTCGGCCTCGCCGGAGGGGCGGAGGCCTCGGACCCCGGGGCGGCCGGGCCGCGCCAGGTCTATTGCTATGCCTTCGGCATGGCGGACGGCGACAAGCTGGTCCGCCTGGTCAC
>Ga0182738_1001746_pt1 | contig 26540 bp, 10 predicted proteins | sample eDN5th30CBELigMG_FD_128876 | JGI IMG/M metagenome (GOLD analysis project Ga0182738, IMG submission 128876) | Enriched Miracle-Growth compost microbial communities from Emeryville, California, USA - eDNA 5th pass 30_C BE-Lig MG (version 2)... ...
TAGCACCTATGGTCAGTACTTTGAGCGGTATTATCCAGATCTAGACAGCGAAACAACAGGTGTAGCGGCCGTGGAATTTGATCTTTGGGTGTTTTATGATGAGGTTCCAAGTGATTCAAGTGACACGAGTTTCTATGGGATGACAATTGATAATGGATATTCATCGATAATTAGGACATTAACGACACTGGAAGATTCTTGTACTTTGGATTATATGGATTCTTCTTCAGGTGTCACAATAAAAGCTTTTTATAAATTTCATGTACAAATGTTTATCAGCCATTATTATACCAGCCATATTGACATGAGGTTTATCAGTTTGTTTACTGTTGATTCAACGGTCAGCTCGTTTGGCTTCAGAAATTTTCAATATTATTGGAATAGCAACGTCATGTCAAGCTATTCTATTGATTCAGGATATTTTCCTTGTTACACTGGCTATTCTTGGAGCGGCTCTAGTTGTATAGAATGCCACAGTTTTTGTGAGACTTGCACAGGGACAACCTATAATGACTGTAGCTCATGTAAAGACGGGTATTATGATTACGGAAACGGAACTTGCCTTGCAACATGTTCTCTTCCTTTTGTAGCGACTACCACGAGCGGATATCCTTATTTATGTGACAAACCTTGCAGTGATAATGAAGATTATTTCTATTGGTTTTCCAACCAAAGCTGTACGGAGACCTGTGAGTATCCCTTGTATTCCTCAGTTGACTCAAATAACATCAATATTTGTTCAAATCCTTGCTATTATAATGACGAAACTTTATTGTATGTCGGGACTTATTTGTATCCAGATCGAATCTGTGGGATTTCTTGTGAACCTCCTTTGATAGTTTATACGCCAAGAATTTGTCAAAATCGCTGTGATAATACTGATGATTTTACCTTTGAAAATGGAAGCTGTACGGATGAGTGCAGTTCTCCTTTGGTTAGCTCCAATGCTAGCGGGATATTTTACTGTAATTCCCCTTGTTCTGGTGAGTATATTTATCCTGATGGGGACTGTTCAGCAGAATGTGAAGCTCCAATGATTAAAAAAGACGAATCTTCTGATATTAAATTCTGCGGATATCCTTGTGAAGACACAGAGGATTATTATTATTACGGAATTGGCGGGACTTGTAAGTCATATTGCCCGTATCCTTATGTCGAGACTGACTCGCCTTTGCCAAAGCTTTGTGAGTCTTCATTGAGTGAAGAGGAAATTTCACAGGTAAACAAGCTAGCGAAGGTCGTAGATATTGTAAATTTGGTGTTGAATAATGGGATTTTGGTTGGAAGTGTGCTGAGTTCTAGTGATTCAACGTCGATTTTTATGGGAATTTTTGGGAAGATGTTGAGTTATGTGAAGTATATGGATGTTGGGTATCCAGAAAAGGTGATGCGGATGTTTGAAAAAGAGTCTGAGAACGCAAGAGGCTTTGCGGATAAGATCTTGGCAGGGGTGATAGACGAGTTTCCAGAAGAGGATTTGCCTGAGAAGTTTATGGAATATGGAGCGTTATCGAGCTTTTTTGTGAATTTCTGGCCGGCTTTATTGAATCTTTTAGTGATTGTTTTTGTGTTGGGAGTAGGAATTTTGATGAAGCTTTGGAAAGGGAAATGTCAATGTTTAAAGGCCGTGGGAGCTCAGATTGAAAAAGTGATGAAATGGAATGCGCTGTTGATAAATTTTTGTGGAGATATTGGCGATATTGTGTTGTTTACAGCGCTGGAGTTACAGACAACAGACTTTGGAAGTGCAGGTTCTGGGATAAGCTTTGGGTTCTGTTTATTCATGAATTTAATGGGGATCTTTGTGGCAGTGAAGATTCTCACTGTAAATTCTGCAATATGGAAATTGAGAAAGAATTTTCACAAAGAAGAAGAACAAATTGAGCAAAACTGGAGGAGTTTCAAAGCTTTATTTGCTTCCTACAAAGGACAATTTTATTTTCAACAAATCTTCCTCTTTATTTTTCTTACCAGAACAGCCATACTTACTGGGATCATTGGCTACCTCTACAAATATCCTCTTTTTCAAGCCATCATAATTAACATAATCCACATTTCCATCCTCTTGTACCTCATTTTCATGAAGCCTTTCGAACAACGAGCCAGCCTTTTCCAGCAAATCATTTTAGAAGGTGTTTTGTTGCCGTTTAATCTCTGTGTTTTATTGCTTGCCATTCTCGATGCAAGAGGAATCGAAGCAAGAGACAAAAGAAAGAAAATTGGAAACATCATGATCTCAATAAATGTCATTATCCCTGTTCTCTCAGTCGCCTTTCTTGCTACCAAATTCGCTATTCTTGGATTCAATGCTTGTTGTAAGAGAAAGAAACCAGAAAAAAGGAAAAACTCCCGACCACAAAGACTGAATATAGAGCGAAGAAAAGCAGCTTCTCCGAAGAGAATTCGTGGGAATCAAAGGCCAAAAGCTATTTTTAAAGCTAGTACTTTTGATGAGAGGGCAAATAATCCCATGCAAGCATTGGAGATTACACAGAGTCCGGGTGATTTATCGACTTCTCCAGAGACGTTGTCGGGCCTTGTGTTTAATCAATCGAAGATAAATGATGGAAGTGTGAGATTGGAAAATTCGATAATGAGCGAAGAGAATAGTCTTGTTCATGAACAAACAACAGCAGAGTTTAAATCAAGAGAGGATATTATTGAGGTAATTGATGAAGAGATAGAGTGGAGTGATCAAAGCAGTCCAGGACAAAGTAAGGAGGGGATTTTGTCTTTGTTAATGATTTATTTAGGAAGGATTGCACAAAGAAAGAGCAAGACGATGCAAAGAAATCTGCCGAATTTGATAACCAGAAGGCTTGAGAAATAACTTGTCTTTGGAGAATAATAGAATTGTATTTTATTTTATTTTATTTTATTTTATTTTATTTTATTTTATTTTATTTTATTTTATGAAGAGTTTGTTTTCAAAAATTTTTTCAAATTTAAGAATAGGGAAACTTGTGTATTTGGAGTAAATTCTTTTGTTTTCTTTGTAAATCTTCATACTGGGAAAATTATTATTTTTGAATGTAATATTTAAATGAATTAAGGCTGATGAAATTTTGAACTATTTTCATTGAGAAAAATATCTCAAACTGATTTTGTGAAAATTTCAAAAGAAAAAATTTTCGGAAATTTTTCTGATTTTTTTAAATGAAAACTTTTTTAGAAAGATTTCTTTACAAATTTTTTCCTTTCTTGTGAAACCTTTTTGCATAAAACATTATAGTTTCTTCTCGAACGATTGCAAAGAAGAGTTCAACATTAGATTCCCCATTTCCTTGAAATCTTCCTCGGCCGATATCAATTTGAAGCTCCGAAAGACTTGTTTATCTGTTTAATTGAGGCAGTTAAAAGGTCAAATTAATCAGGAGAATTCAAACGATCTCTTCTAAAAATATCCTCAAAGCTCTTAGGATGAACCTTCGAGCCCTTTTCAAAACCACCTCCTTTGGATTCAAAAGAAAGCTTCTTTTATTTGAAAAATAATATTGTTTTGGGTCAGCTTTCTCGTTTTCTCTGCCTAAAGGTCATTATATTTCACTTGGTTTCTTCCTTATTTCGTGGTTTCAAAAAGCGTTGAAATCATTTCAGACTTTTCTGTAGAATTTGAAACTCTAAATATTCTCCAAAGACTAATTCACCTGTATATAATCAGGCTAACCTCAATTTATTTGCCAATAAAAATTACCGAATTTTTCAAATCAAAACTTTCTCGAAAATTAAACCTCTTCATCTCATCGTCAAGCCTAGAATGAGAGACTTCAATGAAACCATAACTTTTCCTTACAATAGTGGATCAGACGACATCATCTCTTGGCTTTTATAACAAAAAAGAATTGAATAGAAAAAGTTATTCCGATGGCATCTAAAGACTAAAAATATAAATTTAGGTTTTAGAATTTGCTTTTCGCCTTCTTTTAATGGAAAGAGGAATAAAGCGTTTCACAGAGAGTTCAATATATCTCTTTGACTTGCCTCTTCCAGTGTGAAGTTCTCGAGCCTCCTGAAGACTCATTATCCTTTTCTGCGAAGATAAAGAGCGAACTTGATGAAATTTTTTCTAGATAAAATATTGTTTTTGGAGCAAAAGGAAATTCTTTCATTCCTCCAAAAAAAGACACTTTTCTGGTAAAAGTTTAACGCCGTTTTAAACTGCATTATTTTCAGGAAAGGAGCGATTTTTAAATTATTATAAGCTGGCAAGCCTTTTAGGCAAGCCCTGATATTCAGTCAAAAAGACAAACAATGAAGATCTCAAGAGAAATAGTTCTCTCACATGGTTCGAATTGCGGGGTTCTAAAGAGAAGAAAGATGAAGGCACTTTGAAAACAAAGCGCTTTTTGTGAAAATTTTTCTTCTTTAAATGATGTGAAAAAGAAATTACAATGCCAATTATAACCTACAAAATTTTCCTTTGAAAAGTTAAAAAAATAAATTAGTCCTTCTGTATTATTTAAACAATAAAATTTTCTCCTTTTTATAATCAATTGAACAAACAACTCAAAAAATTACTTATTCAACTACTAATTTTATCATGCAACAAGAACAACTAAAATCAGCGGGAAGAACCTTCCAGTCCATCAACCCTTTCACTAACCAAATTCTCGCTGAATTCCCCTTTATTTCCAACGACGACCTCCAAGCCAAAATTGATCAATCTTGGCACTCCTTCAAAGCCTTTAAGAAATCCGACCAAGCCTCCAGAAAAGAAAAGATTCTTCGAATCGCTCAGCTCATCGAGCAAAACCCTCGAAAATACGCTGAAATCATCACTTTAGAAATGGGAAAACCTATCAATGCTGCCCTCTTTGAAGCCCAACTCACAATCAAATTGTGCAGATATTACGGTGAAAACGCTGAAAAACTTCTTGCTCCTCAAGTTATCCAAACAGAGCACAAGCAAAGCCAAGTGGAATTTGAGCCTCTTGGACCGATTTACGTCATCAGTCCCTTCAACTTTCCTTTCATTTTAACGCTGAAAAAAGTTATCCCAGCGCTGCTGGTTGGAAACACGATTCTTCAAAGACCAGCAGACAGCACTCCTCAGGTCGGAAAGATTATAGAAGAGCTTTTTATCGAAGCAGGATTTAACAATGGAGAGTTCATTACTGTTCACACAAAGCACGATCAGACTGAAACAATCCTTGCTAATAAGAATATCCGAGCGATTTCCTTTACTGGAAGCACAGCAGCAGGCCGAAATATCGCCACAATAGCCGGAAAATATTCGAAGAAAGTTGTGATGGAACTCGGCGGAAGCGACGCTTTTGTGGTGCTTGATGATGCTGATATTGAGAAATCTGTAGAAATCGCCATGAAAAGTCGACTTAATAACAGCGGCCAGGTCTGTTTTTCCAGCAAAAGATTTATTGTAGACGATAAAGTTTATGACCAATTCAAAGAAAAGCTTCTTCAAAAATTACCAAAGGTGAAGCTTGGAGACCCCAATAAGCCGGATACCATAATGGGACCTCTTGCTCGTCAGGATCTTCTTGAGAACATCGAGCGACAAGTTCAAGAGGCTGTGAAACAAGGCGCCAAACTTTTGTATGGAGGAAAAAGGCCGCAAGACGCTGAGCTAAAAAATGGGCTTTTTTATATGCCGACGCTTTGTGAGGTTGACAGAGATAATATTCTTGCAAAGGAGGAGACGTTTGGGCCAGTGTTTGCGCTCATAAGAGTGAATGAAGAGAAAGAAGCGATTGAGGCTGCTAATGATAGTGATTATGGCTTGGGATGTACTGTAATGGGAGAAAATGTGGAAAGAGCGAGGAATGTAGGAAAGGAGATTGAGAGCGGATTGCTGTTTATTAATGCAATGGTGATGTCGGACACGAGGTTGCCAGTTGGTGGGGTGAAAGGAAGTGGGTTTGGAAGAGAAAATGGAGAGTTTGGTATCCACGAGTTGGCGAACATTAGAACTGTCGTTCTTGAATAGGCAAGAAAAGGTATTGTGGTGAGTTATTTAGAAAAATAACTAGACAACAAAGTGTTGGTTATTAAGAGTAAATTTATAAGAGAGATTGTTATGGTAAAAGAATTTGATTTCTTTACCTGGTAAATAAACCAGAATGTTGATATTTTATACTGAATAACAGTTATAATGGATTATTAAAACTTTTATTCGAAATTTTCACGAGGCTACTCGTTTAGAGATCTTTAAAAAAAAAAAAATCCATAAGTTTGTTTTTTTTGAAAGAGGTTGAGGAAAAGGTTCAGAAAAAATTATGTCAAGAAAAGAAGAATTGACTGAATCGAAAGAGCTGAAGGGAAAATTTAATTCATAAAAATTTGAAGCGACAGAGAAAATAAAATCAAACAATTTATTTGATTTTTCGAAAAAAGATGAATGATAATTTTGCCCCATAAAAATATTTTGAGGGTCATTTTTGCAAGAAGAAATTTATTCTTCAATGCAGACAAAAGTAATCAGCCCAGTCGAAAATCGAAAAATGAAGGAGATAACAATACCTCGAGATTTTAATGAGAACAGGCTGTATGTTTTTTGAATGAAAGTGTTTTGATGGCTATTTTTGTTGTCAAACATAAAAGGATTCATCTGCTGTTAATTTTGTTGAAATAAACTTCTTGAAAATCTGTTCCTTTCCTTTTATAATTTTTATATTGGAAGGAAAACGAAAAAAAGAGAGGAGTTTGAAAAAGAAACGTTGAGGTTTTTCTTCCTCATGAAATCTATTCTCTTATTTCATAAATGTGAAAGTTAAAAAACAAATCAACAAAATTCTGATTTTTCTAACAATTGATGAGGTTGAATCTTCGAGGTCCTTATTCAAAAATTTCTAAAACTCCTCTTGAGAAACTCGTCTAAGACTTTTTATTCAGAGGATAACAAAAAATCTCGTCCAAGTATATTTACACTTATTCGCTTGATTTTCTTGATTCAAGAAATTAGGTTTCATTTGAAAAAGCTATGAGGTATCTTTCAGTTTTCTAGATTCATTAAGAAATGATTATGACTAAAAGAGCAAGGAAATTTTTCGTTTGATCCAGATCAATAAAAATTCGAGATTTAATGGCGTCAGATGAATTCAAACTGTTTTCTAAATTTTGTAAAGCCTCGCCTCATGATTTTGGTCTGACCTACTTTCTCTCCTTTAGAAAAACGAAAAGCTTTTACTTAAAATATCCCATCAGCCTGCCCTTTTCCTTTCGTTCATTCAGAAATTAGTCTTGTCTTTAATTGAAAGACACTTTTGATTTTTTGTTGAAATTTTCCTTGTCTTGAAAAATCAATTTTTTAATTCCAGCCAACTTTATTCAAAAAGCCGCAATCAATTAGCCATTTCACATAAAAAGCTCCCCTGCACAAAACTGAAAAATGTTATGGTTTTAAAGGGGATCAGAAGTGCTTTCAGGGAGTTATTTTCCAAGCAAGAAAGATCCAAAGGAAAACAGACAGAGAAAAGAAAAACTGAAGGAAATAAAGATTAATTTGAAGCTTACATGTATGAAATTCCTCACAGGACGGAAAAATCTGAATCATGTAATTTGATAAAGCTAATTAATTAAACCATCAGTTGTTAGTTATTTTTCTCAATTAAAACTACTTTCGACAAAATGAAGTATTTTTTGTTGACATAGAGAAATTAAACAGAAATTTTGGCCTTCTTTATATCCGTTAATTCTCTTCTTGCGAAGGTTATTTCCAAAAAAAGCTTCACCTTGTGTGATGTGAGAATGATTTATAACAGGCTCTTTATGCAGTTTGGTTTGAATTTTCCAAGAGATTTTGTTTATTTTTAGGCGGGTTTGATCAGGAAAGAATGACGATAGTGATGTGATTCAAAAAGAAATTTATTATTAAAATTCACAGTTTTAATATTAAATTCACAGTTTTAATATTCGAACTCTCCAGTGGCTCTTCTTTAATATGATGAATTAAAAAAGAGAACCCATAAATCCCTTTAAAAGTGGGCTAAAAATCCAGCTATCTGAAAAGAGATCATAAATCTATCGGAAACGCATCTCTGGAAAGGCAAAGGCAGGGATAGGTTTATGGTATGGGTGCGGATTAATACCTTGGAATAAAGGGATTTTATTAAATGATCAATCGTTACTTTCCTTGTCAGAGCTAAAAATAGCTTTGTTTAATTCTGCTTTGCAAAACAGAATTAGGGTTTTTTTTGTTGGCAAAATTTTGATTGAAAAAGTTCATTACCCACGAGATTTATTAATCTGTTCATAAAACTCTTAAATGGCCTCCAGAATTCTTCTCTGCTCGCCTTCAAGGTGACATCAAAGACTCTCTCGATCACTCTGGAAATCAATTAACCGTCCTTTTTCTCCATAAAAAGGCGAATTAATTTAATTAATCAAAGCAAAGTCGCAGTTCAACTTCTTTAATTAAACCTTGTCAACAAAAACATCTTTTCAATAAAACAATTTCCTCCGCTATGAATATCCTTTTCCCAGCCCTCCTCATTGTCATTTTTTCCCTCCCTACCTGCCTAGCGTACTCCCGCAGCGGTAACCTTCCTTCCCATCTCCTCCCCTTTAACCCAAAAAGGCTCCATTATGACAGATTTAACAAGTACAATTTCCTCAGAATTTCTTTCAGATGCGAGCGCCTGGACCCTTTCAAGTTACGTTTGTTCAGGCTGTAGCTTAGTCTATACAACTCCCCCAAACAGCTGTGGCATCAGCCAGGAGCAAATCTTAGGGGGTCCGAACATTCTGGGACCCAGTGGAGGCAGTACAAATGGCCAATATTTTCAAAGATATTACGATAATTTGGACTCTCAATACGCCCCTTCCGGACTGGAGTTCGACCTTTGGGTGTTTTATTCAAGCGTTCCTAGCGACCCAAGTGATGTCAGCTTCTTGACATATGACGTAGATACTGGGGATGGATCGATACTTTCGACGTCTGCCACACTGGTCAGCTCGTGTACTTTGGATTATATAGACTCTTCTGGGGCAATAATCAAGGCATTTTACAAGCTCCATGTGCGGATGTTTTTTAACCATCAGTGGGTGCAACATGTCAATGTGCAATTTATCAGCGGCTTTTCTATATCTTCGAAAGTGAGTTCCTTTGGATTTCGAAACTTTCAATATTATTTTGATTTGTCAATAGCATATTCCAGTCCGATTATTCCTGCAAATTTTCCCTGCTATACTGGATCCTATTGGGACGGCTCAGTTTGTTCATCTTGTTTCAGCTACTGCAAAACTTGTACAGGAACAAGCAATGGTCAATGCACTTCATGCAAAAATGGGTATTATGACTATGGAAATGGAACTTGTCTGAGTGCTTGCTCTGGTCCTTATACCGCAATAACCAGCAATGGCTACCCTTATTTATGCCAAAAGGCATGCCCAACAACATATTACTGGTTTTATAATCAGAGTTGTTCCGATACATGTGACTCCCCTTTGATTTCGTCAACCGGCCCAGATAATCTTAAAATCTGTTCGAACCCATGTTATTATACTGATACAACAGCAACCTATGTGAACACTTATTTGTATCCAGATCAAACCTGCAGTACTTCTTGCTCATCTCCTGCGGTTGTAGGAACTCCTTATCTCTGTGGAACTCCTTGTGCGAATTCCAACTACTACGCTTTTCAAAATGAAAGCTGTACTAGTAATTGTGGGACACCGCTGGTTGGTTCGAGTGCGAAAGGGATCTTTTATTGCAATTCTCCTTGTCCAGGGGAATATATCTACCCATCTGGGACTTGTGAAACAGACTGTGGTTCCATATTAGTCAAAAAAGATGAATCTATTGATATTAAATTCTGTGTGAGTCCTTGTACAAATTCCAACGATTTTGTCTTTCAAAATGGAAGCTGTACTGGGAGTTGTGTGTCTCCGCTTGTTGGCTCGACCGTTGATGGGATTTATTATTGCAATTCCCCTTGTCCAGGGGAATACATTTACCCTGATGGGACTTGTGAGACGGATTGTGCTTCGATTTTACTCGCAAAAGATGATTCGGCTGACATTAAATTCTGTGTGAGTCCTTGTTCAAATTCCAACGATTATGTGTTCAAGAATGGCAGCTGTACCAGTGACTGTATATCTCTTCTGGTGAGCTCAGATGTTGACGGGATTTTGTATTGCAATTCTCCCTGCCCAGGAGAATATATTTATCCTGATGGTACCTGTCAAACTGATTGTACTTTTCCTATGGTGAAGAAAGATGAATCAGATGACATCAAATTCTGTATTTATCCTTGTGCTAATACTGCAGAATACTTTTATGTTTCTGAATTGAAATGTGAAGCAACTTGCCCATATCCTTATGTGGCAACAGAGTCGCCGTTGCCAAAATTATGCTCTTCTTCGCTGAGTGAAGAACAGGCTGCGCAAGTAAAGAGCATGGCCAGCGCGACAAATTCAGCGAATACAGCCTCAAGTACGGGGATTATAATAGGAAGTTTATTGAGTTCAAGCGATTCAACGACGGTTTGTATGGGGCCTTTTTCGAAAATGCTGCAATATATAAAGTACATGAACATTGTATATCCTGAAAAGGTACAGCTGATGTTGAAGCAACAAAGCGCAAATTCAGGCGGAGACTTTTCGAGCAAGGTGTTGGGAGATGGGATTGACAAGTTTCCTGAAAGGGAATTGCCTGGAAAATTCAAGGCGTACAGTGCAAATTCAAGTTTCTTTGTGAATTTCTGGCCTGCGATGTTCAACCTAGCGGTGATTTTGACAGCAGTCCTTGTGATAATTTCCTTGAGATGTAGCTTGAGAACTTGCTCAAAGATACAGTTAATAGTTGGACATGCCGATGACGCTTTAAGATGGAACGTGTTTCTGATAATTTTCTGTGGGAATTTTGGCGATATTGTGCTGTTTACGGCATTAGAATTGCAGACTACAAAGCTTGACAATGCGTATTCTGGGATCAGCTTTGGGCTTTGTTTGTTAATGAATTTGTTGTGCTTCTATGTGGTGATCAAGATTCTTGATGTGAATTCTGCCGTGAGAAAAAGTCGCCAAAGGATTAAAGAAGAAGAAAGAATTGAGAAAGATTGGTGTAATTATAAAGCGCTATTTACCAGCTACAAGAGTGACTCGTATTTCCAGCAGGTCTTTCTCTTTGTTTTCTTGATCAGAATTACTATTTTCAATGGGATTATTGGATATCTATATGAATATCCTTTATTACAGGCTGTTATTATAAACCTGGCTAACGTGCTAATCTTGGTCTATTTGCTCTGGAAGAGGCCAATAAAGCAGCTGGTTAATTTGATCCAGCAGATCATTTTGGAGTTGGTTTTGTTGCCTTTTAATCTCTGCGTTTTGATATTGGCTGTTTTCGACGCAAAAGGAATGAATCCAGTTGATGAAAAGAACAGAATTGGCGATATTATGGTTTATATAAATGTCGTTGTCCCAATTTTGGCAGTCATACTGATGGCGATAAAATTCTTGGTAATGGGCTATTTGGCGTTTAAACAATGGAGAGCCTCGAAAGTGAAGGAGAAGGGGAACTCTGTAGTCCAGATTCCAAAAATTCAATGTAATGGCGAAGAAATGGCCTTCCCAAATAGAGTCCACGGGAGATTGAAAAATTATCCTCTGACCTTAACGAATGACTCTTCTTTTACTCAGTCATTTGAAAGCAATATAAATTTGATGCAGACGTTGGAAATGACAACTGTACAGAATTCGCATGCTGATTTCTCAGTGCAAGACCTGAATATGAATAGTCTTAATCCATCAAGAAAGGGATCAGGTATTTTATTATAAAGGAAAAACTATTTAATAATGATTTTTTAGGATATGAAGGAAGGTTGGATAATTCTTTATCGATGATCTCAGAGCCGAGCATTTTTTCGCAGAATCAACAAAGAAGATTGAGGAGAAGGAACTTGGAGTTGATCCAGCCAGAATTTACCTCGAATCAGAGCCAACCCGATACACAAAGCCCATCAACTAATAGTAGGATTTTTGTAATGAGAGAAATATCCTAATAACAATTTTATAGAAAGAAGGAATAGACCACCACACACCCGAATGCACGAACATTTTAGAAATCCACAATTGAGAAGTCCGCAGAATAATGTTATAGAACAATTAAGGAGCCCAGAAAACGGTTTGATACAATTGAGCAGTCCAGAAAGTAATGTGACTCAGTTTAAGAAGAGTCCAGCAGTGAGGAAGATAAAATTGGGAAATTAGATGATTTGGAGGGGATTCAATATGAAGCTATCCCAGAAGAGGGAATAGTGAACTTATTACTTCTTTATACTTTATATAAATTTTGTTGGAAACTTGGCCTGATGGCAGAAAGTATCATATTTTTACTCATTATATAATTAATTAATTAATTACTCTGTATTTTTTAATAGTTTACCTAATTAACTTTATTAACATTACTGAACAAAATCCTGAGCGAAGGAAATCTTTGCAAAAAGAAAAATTGTCTTTTTAATGTAAAAAAGAGGAGTTTCTGGGTTGGGATAGAAAATTTTTTATTGACAAGTTAAGAAAGTGACTTTTCAAAAAAAAAGAAAATTTGAAAAATTTTTTTTTTAATCAATTTGTAATTTGTTTCTCTGGTCGTTCAGGGTTAGGAATCCTCCAGATTTCCACGGCCTTTCTGGATTTTCGAAAGGTTGTCCAGATTTCGTACTTTAAAAATTTTTTATTTTGTGATTTTTTTTTCTTTTTATTTTCTCTCATTAAAAAGAAAAATTTTTTTTTTCACAAAACTCAAAAAGAAAAAAATTCAGTTGAGTCTCCTGAAGGAAATTTCCTCAATTCAAAGACAACCTGATAAAAAAGAACCATTCAACAACCTCTTTGACTCAAAATATTCCAGAAATTTTTTTATGAAGAATTCCTCTGCAAATGTGGAAACTCGAAGATGATGAAAAACTATGAGTGAAATCGCAAAAGGCTTCCGGATTTTTGAAATGCAACATTCTGAACCCTGCTTTTTTGTCACTTTTTCTCGAATAAAGGGACTTCAGATCTTCAGATTGAGATAATGAAATCTAAGGAAGCTTGAGGCCCAAAAGAATTTCCCTCAGAGGTGAATCAGAATTCGGTTTTTTTCGTTAACATCACTCAATAGATGAGGATTAAGCCCGACTCCCAGACAGATCAACCTCGGTTTCACAAGATTCATTTTCAAAAATCAAATTTGGAAAGAGAAAATTATTAAAATCTTTCGTTGGAGAGTGATTTTAAAGAGAAGCATAAGCTATACAAATTATGACAAAATACATCAAGTTTTTGCAGAGAAAAGACCAAGCGATGGAGTTGAAATAAAGCTCTGATTCTTCTTAGAGGACATCAAAAAGAACAAAGGTCAGGGCTGACAACTTTTTAGCATCGGATTTAATTCAAGAGGTGATCGAACTAACTTTCCAAAGATTTAATTGAAAAGTATCGATTTTTGGATTTGAATTCAAGAAAAGACAATTATTCTTATGGCTAAAATTCAAGGACTTAGAAAACTCAAAAGAATATTTGAAGAGCTATAAAAAAGTAAGAGCTTAGAAAATAACAAAAGCAATATCTTTGTCCTCTGGAAAGCAAGGGTTCAAAAGTAACTTCCAAATTGAGTTTCTCTTTCTTGCCCTTCCAGAAGTTTTTTCCCCACTTTTATTACTCATTTCTGTGATCAAAACCCTTGAAAAGAAATCAGGCCGTTGGAGATTTTAGCATATTAATGATGTTTGAAACTCTTTACAACTCTTTGCAAGCTGAAAATGGAAGAAAAATCTCCTAAAGAAAGAGAGAAGAATCAGTTTGAATAGAAATCTTTCATGAAGATTGGAAGCATTTCGACCGGCGGAAATAAATTTTAACGAATTACGGTCAAAGCATGAAAGCCATAAACATAAGAGCCCAGAAATTAAAATTCAAAAAATGAGGCAAAATTAAAGAGTTCAAGTCCACAAAGAGGGGAAACATTTAGAAGGTAAAGAGCAGCCAATTTCCTCTTATATGGACCAATGAGAGAAAACTAGAATAGAATGAGGAGGATAAGATGATAGATATCCATCAGAAGTCAAGAGAGGATTGTCCAATGACTGTTTGGGTTTATTAATTTGACGTGTTTTTGAGATTTAAAAACAAGAGGTTTCAATAAAAAAATAAATTCAAGAATTTACAGTATTTATTAAATTTGTTAATTTTCGTGTTTTCCCCAGTGCTTTTAAATTGAGTGATTCTGAACTCTGTTAAATAAGCAAGCCTTGCCTGATTCTATTTTTGTTTCCCCAGTTTATTAACTGCTTTTAAATTCTTTTCAAATCCGGAAATAATCTTCGTTATCAAACTCATTTATTTTTCTTCATTCAACCTCTCTATTCTCGAGGTTTCTGATGCATTTTCCCCACAAAGAAGATTCGTCACATTCTCTGCTTTTACATTCCCAGACCCTCTTAAGGAAAAGGGTCCTTATAAAGACTTTATTGTGAGAGTGAAGGACTCGAAATTTCCTTCGAGAAATAAAGGCTTTTGTGGTCTATAGAGTGTTTTTGTGTGGGGATGGAACAATATTCTCATCGAAAAAGTTCAAATCAGGCGAGCCAAAAAAGATTTTCCAGCTAATTTTAATTAAATTAAATAAAGGATAATTAACTAACACATAATTCGAATAATAGTTTTGTCTTCGAAAAAGTTGCTTTATTTGATCTCAATTTATTGTGAATTTTAATTTATTATTTTCAGGTTTTAATTGTATGATGATCGTGACGTGCATTTGATCAATTTTTTTCCTCTTCAAAAACATCCCGTTGGATCACAAAATCATTCACTATGGTTACAAAGCTGATTGAGAGACCTCATCATCTGAGCCAAAAAGAAGGCTACCAAACAATTCAAAGAAAAAAAAATCAAAAACTTTAATTTTAATCTCAGGTCCTGCCTATGTTAATTGTTTTATTAATAAAATTTTAATCAGTCTTTAGGGCTGATGACAAGTTCGGGAATCAATCAAGAGGCCTTGGAGATGGCAAGAGTTTGAGAGTTTTACGAGGGAAAGAAGCTTAGAGAGCTGAGAAGAGGAGGTTTTAATGAAAGGAATTAATTTCTCATTGATTAATGAATCAAAAGAACCAAGGAAGTAAACATGAGATTAAACGGTCTGAATTGAATTTTTCTGGCTTGATATTAAAATTTTATCAATTTCTATGAGACAATGGCTGAGTTTAATCTGCTTGCTTTAAGTTCATCAGCAGATTAACCTCTTTGTAAAAACCTTGTATTTTTGTGAAATCTCTTTAAAATAGAATTTGGAACTGAACCGACTGGAAAGTCTGATAAGTTTTTGTAAGAAAAAAGAGGCACAAGACCAGAGTATTTTTTTCGATTCTTTCCACACTTTAATAAATTTATATCTTTTGATTTCCCAATGCGGTTAAAGCTTTATTTAAATCTTGCCTGAATATATAAACTCCTCTTCAAACACCTGACTGATAATTTTATTTATCAAATCTATGAATCCTCAATTATTAATCCTCCTCTTCTTTCTTTACCCTTGCCAGCCTTACTCCCTCGCCGGTAACCTCCTTCTCACCCTCTCCCCTCTTACCAATTCCCTTAGAAAACGCCATCTTAGACCTCGAGAGCATAACCCCAGCAACCTTCGCCCAGAACGCCGCTGACTGGACCATTTCAAACCAAGTCTGCGGTTCATGCACTCCAACCTTTATCCTCCCCTCAGATACCTGTGGATTCACGGAGAAAATCCTCCTTGGGGGCCCAAACATCCTCGGGCCTATTGGAGCTGACGCCTACGGCCAATATTTTCAGAGAGAATATCAAGATTTTTCCCTATCCTCTTTTTACAAGGTGGCACTGGAATTTGATATCTGGTCGTTTTACAATTCTATGCAAACTTTTCAAAACAGTGGTGGGCTCTATCAGATCACAGTCGACGGCAATTCTGACACAACAGCTCAATATACAACCCTGACAGGGAGTTGTACTAGTGCGAATTATTCAGATAGCCAAGGAGTGATTGTAGAAGTTATTTTTAAATATCATGTTCAGATATTTATATCTCACACTTATTCCTCTTCCCTGACATTGAGGATTACCAATCTCATGTCTGGACCTTCTACGCTGGTTTCATTTGGGCTTTCGAACCTCAAGATCTACATGAATGAGTCTGTAATGAGTCAGTATTCAATAGCTCCGAATAATTTTCCTTGCTATTATGGGTCTTACTGGAATAATGGCAATGGAGAGTGTGAGTCCTGTCATAGCTACTGCAAGACCTGTAGTGGAGCAAGCAATAATCAATGTTCTGTCTGTGCTGATGGCTACTATAACTATAATAATGGGACCTGTGCGGCGTCTTGTGGCGGCAATTTCAAAGCCGTAACTGTAAACGGCGTCCCTTCTTGCCAAAAACCTTGTGTAAACACTGGTGGCATCTTTTACTGGCTCCTCAATTTAGGCTGTTCTTCTACTTGCGATTATCCTCTTTATCAAACTGTTGATAATGATGGGATTCAAATCTGCTCGAATCCTTGCTATTTCACTGAAGAGAACCAATATCTTAATTATTATTTATACCCAGACCGAACTTGCAAATCATCTTGCTCTTTTCCTTTGGTGACAAGATCTCCATATATTTGCATGGGTCCATGTGATAACTCAAGCTTTTACTATTACAAGATTGGAGTATGCTTGAGTTCCTGCCCTTCTCCGCTTTTAAATATCACTGCTAATGGGATCAAGTATTGCAATTCGCCTTGCCAACAAGGTGAATATATCTATCCCAATACGGACTGTTCCTCTAGTTGTGGAAATCCTTTGGTAATAACAACTGTAACGGGAATCGAGTATTGTAATTCTCCGTGTGAATCACCTTCTCAATATATCCTTCCCAATGGAACTTGCACTGAAACTTGCCCGTTTCCTCTTGAAAGCTCGACCATTCTTGGGATAAAACACTGTAATTCTCCCTGTCCAGGACAATATATTTACTTTAATGGAAGTTGCTCTCAAGATTGTCTGAGTCCTTTGGCGGCAATTGCAGAGTCTTTAACGATAAATTTCTGCAGAAATCCATGTGTTGGTGATATGCAAGATTCCTATTTATATCCCAATGGTTCTTGTATAAAGGAATGCGAATCGCCTTTATATAATAGAACGGAGCCTGGAACAAAGTATTGTTTCAATCCTTGTGCTGGAAACGACACTTATCTTTACGATACGAGGTTGTGTGAGACGACCTGTCCATCGCCAAATACTGAGAAGAATGAATCTGTGGCGCAATTCTGTCATTTTCCTTGTGAGAATATCGACTATTATTATTACACAAATGATGGAAAATGTCGAAAAACTTGCTCATTTCCCTACGAAGCTAGGGAATCCCCATTACCGAAGCTCTGTTCATCATCGCTGAGTGAAGAAGAAATCGAGCAGATAAAACAGCTAGCTGAGACAACAGATAACGTAGATACAGCTTCTAGTAGTGGGATTTTGATTGGAAGTTTACTGAGTTCAAGTGACTCAACATCAGTTTGTATGGGACCTTTTTCGAAAATGCTCCAATATATCAAATATATGGACATCGATTACCCAGAAAAAGTCCAGCTGATGTTAGACCAGCAGTCAGCAAAATCTGAAGGGGGCTTTTCAAAGAAGGTGTTAGGCAATCTGTGGGATGAATTTCCTGAGAATGACCTGCCTGAAAAATTTGAAAAATACCGAGCTCATTCAAGTTTCTTTGTGAATTTTTGGCCGGCTTTATTCAATTTACTGGTCATTTTGGCTGTGACTTTGGTGGTCGTGGTTTTGAATAAGTGTGCAAAAGGACGCGCAATAAAAATTCATGGGATATCACAGAGTCTCCTAGGGATTTTAAAATGGAATGTATTGCTGATAACATTCTGTGGGAATCTCGGCGATATTGTTCTTTTTACTGCATTGGAACTTCAAAGTGCGAGGCTGGATGATGCAGCAGCTGGTGTGAGCTTTGGAATCTGTTTATTGATCAATCTGGCAGCTGTGTGGATGGTAATAAAGATTCTTGATGTGAATTCTGCTGTAAGAAAAGCCCGAGGAAGTGAAGAAACTTGGGCCAGTTACAAAGCTCTTTTTGCTGCCTATAAAAGCCAATCTTATCTCCAACAAATCTTTCTCTTTATCTTTATTATACGTCTCATTGTTTTCAATGGAGTCATTGGATACCTTTATCAGTACCCTTTGTTGCAAGCTATCATTATAAATCTAGCCAACGTCTTGATATTATTGTACCTTTTATTCAAAAGGCCCATCAAGCAGCTTGTTAGTTTGATCCAGCAGATCATTCTAGAGGTCGTTCTTTTGCCTTTTAACGTGTGCGTTCTGACATTAGCAATTATGGATGCAAAAGAAATGGAGGCAGAAGATGAAAGGAAGAAGATAGGCGATATCATGGTTTATATTAATGTCGTCATTCCAGTCCTTTCAGTGATTCTTATGGCTGCGAAGTTATTTGTGATCGGTTTTACCGCTTATAAAGAATGGAAAATTGAGAAGGCCAAGAAACTCCCAATGTTAAAGAAGAGTGGGAATGGATTTGCAAGGCCGAAGAAGCAAGAGGAGCTGGAAGATAGTAGTAGCTTTATGTCAATCTCTACAACAAATCCCATAAGAAACCGTAAGAAGTTTTTTTATTAAGTGGGGTCATTTATTTGTTTGAAATTAGGAGGAGTGAGTTCGAATTCGATGGTATCGGAGCTTGAACAAAGCGGTCAGAAAATGTTGCCGAGAGGAAGGGGTATGGATTTTTCTCAAGTAGATATTGTTGTATCTGGACGTCTTTCAAGTAAGAATTGATCTTGGTTTTTGGAGAGTTAATTTTTGAAAAGGAAGAAATGCAACAAGGAGACGAATTTATCATGGGCAAAGTAAAAGACCAAAAATTTTTGGACCAGTCAAATTTGGGAATTAGCGAAGGGAATCTTTATTTTTATGATTTATTGTCTGGGTTTTGTTGAAAATTCGGACAAAATCTGTATGGTTTGCATATACTATTTCTGTAAAATATGGAAATGAATATTTGGTTATGAAGAAATAGAGATAAAGAAATTTTATGAGTTTTGGATAAATCGAACAAATTTTAACTATTTTTCTCTTGGTAATGAGGTCAAATTAAAGATTTCTTGAAGGAAGAGAGAATCTCGATTTCTTGAAATTTTGATTTTTTTTTTTTCAAAATGATGAAGAATGAATTTTTCACAAGAAAATTCTTTTGATCAGACATAAGAGAATTGAATAAGCATAAATTTCTGAGAATTATTAAACAATTAGAAATACAAAAAAAAGTTTATTTTCTTTGTAAAGCAATATATACAGAAACATTTTTGATCAAGATTAATTATTTTCTCGATTAACTATGAATTAAGCAGTTGCAGCATCAGTAGTGAACCCACAATCAGTTCCTTGGAATCCATTTTCACAAACGCATGTTCCATCGACACAAGATCCTCTTCCCATACAATTTCTTGGGCAAACTTTCTTTGCGACAGTATTACAAAATCTCACAGGGTCAGGACAATTAATAAAGCCTTGATACCCAGAAACTTCAAGAGGACCAGCAGCGGTACATTGAAGAGAGGTGGTTCCCCATTTAAAGTTGATAATGGCATCAGCACCTTCACCTTCACAGGTCGCACTCAAGCAATAAGAAGTCTGTGAGACTGTCTTGCTGGTATAAGTAGTGAGATTTCCTGAGAAACATTTGCTATTAAGGCCTCTTCCATAAACTTGTTTGTTAGAAAAAGGAGTGTAATAGACACCAGCAGGATTCTCACAGTTGAAAGCATACTGAGCGGTGACGACTCTACCGACCTCAATAAGGCTATCAGAAACGCAATAGCCGCCGCCATTGCCAACTTCAGTGCAGTCAATCCCGTTTCCAGTACAGTACTCATTAGGGAAATCAGTAGAATTGATAGAGTCAGCATAAAATCCGCATCCCTCACCTTGACCAAAGTGATAAGGCTCAGCAAAGGAGTAATCAGGGACGTACCAGCCAGTTCCTTCGAGGAAACCGAGGGTAATGAATGAGATTTTTGAGCCAACAATACCGCCAGTAGTCATAATTTCCCATTGGAAAAATCTTCTTTCAATATGAGCACCACCATTATTTTCCATAAACAACCCTGGGATTGTGTCACAGCCTGTGTGATTTCTCAACATTTGGGTAAGAGGAGCGAGATCGAGGACAGTTCTCTTAATTCCGCTGAGAGTAACAGATTTTATGTGGTCAGTTAACAAGTTTCCTTCTGAGTCCACAAAGTAATTGTAAAGAGGTCCATTCATTCCCAGAGCGTGAACAAATTCATGAACAAGCACATTGATGTATAAATCATGAATAATAGGCTTGGAGAGGGGGTCAGCAATGCCAATGGAGGCAGCATTAATGCCGATATTGACAATTTGAGGTCTTTTAACAGCGCCAGCAGTCATTTGGCAAAGAGTGGTTGCAGCCATCCAATTGCCAGTGGTATCATTAGCACTGTTGAAAATGACGACGATATCAGCATCAATACCGGTCTTGAGAGCGTCAGGGGTGGTGAAACCGCAAAGAGAGGAGGCTGTTGATTGGATGAGGGATTCAGAAGGGTATTTGATTTTGAGAGCAGCTTCAAGGTAAGTAGTAACAGCAGGGATCAGTTCTGTGGTGATATAAGTCTTCCAGCTGTCTTCAACTTCAGTGATGTGCTCGAAATCAGTTCCGATTCTGATGTTTGGAAGGCCTTGAGAAGATACTTGGAGGGTGAAACCAAGGAAAATGAGACACAAAGTAGTGATGAATTTCATTTGAATTAGTGATAGTAGTAGTTGTAGTTTTGTAGTGAAAGTAAGTTTTGATTTTATAAAATGCTAGGAGAGGAGTGGGTATTTATAGCCAAATGTTAGGCTGGGATTAAAGATGGGTTGAATAGATATGAACATAATATCATAGTCGGGATTTTTTTTGTTAGCAAGTGAGTTGGGAAGTCGTTACTTTCAGGATAGGATTTTTTTGAATTTAAACCTTTTCCGTTTCCGTTAGGTCAATCAATGATTAAATAGTATTTCTTGGGCAAGAGAAAAGCTCCTGGGTCTTTCGCAAAGAAAAGACATCAATCAGGCGATTTTAGAAAGGAGAGACTCAATTTGTTGGAGAGAGGCTTTGGAAAGAGGCAAAAAAGGGTGAAAATGAAGGAATTGAGAGATGATAGCATTTGGTAACCAGAGATTCACCAAAAGGCAAATTAGAGAGTCGTTATATTCGAATTAAAAAGTTGCCTTTTTGAAAGTACCAAATTTAGTAAGAAGAGTCAGAAAGTCCAAAATTAATGAAATTTAAAGTTTAGTCCTTCAATTAGAAGAGTTTCAATTGAATATTATTAAGCTGAAAAGATGAACAAGCTATCAGAAAAAGCCCCTAAAGCGGATCACATCCAAAGAGGAAAGAGAGGAATTCAAGGGAAAAATTGAGTTTGTGAAGAAATAAGAAGGCTTTGGAAAATTTGAAAAATTGATTTGAAATTCAAATTTGGAATGTGTTAATAAAGCGTACCAACGCTATGCTTTGATTTCATAAGTTTAATTATCGCATAATTGAGTAGCCTGTTACAAGTTTTATTCCGATGTTACTTCGTTTCCTTTTATAGGTTTAAAAAGGAGAAATTCTTTTTTAAGTAGAAGTGGGCTTTTTTCGGGATGAATAGAGATTTTTCAAAGACTTAATTCAGGTTGATTTTCCAGGGGTTCAAGAGATTCAGCCTGAGAGTGGGAGAAGAGAAGTTTGGGTGATGTGATTTTTCAAAAGACTTTTTTATGAGAAGAGAAGAATCGAAGAAGAATTTTTTGAATTTGAAACAAAATTAATTTTGGAGGCTTCAGAAGTTCACAGAAATTATAAATTCATAAAATAAATTATGTCTAGGCCTGATTTCTATCTGTTGAAGAATTCGTTATTTGACTGATTGAAAGAGACTATACGAGAAATGATGTCTTCAGGGCCCGAAAACTCTTTGAAGGAAATTCAAACTCAAATGATTTAATGCTATCACATTCTTCCTCTCCTGTGAAGAACCTCACATTCTATAGGAGCAATTTCACATCCTCGGGAAAGATAAGCCAAGGAGAAACACTGGAGCATTGTCAAAAAGGCATTATAAAAATAATTGAAGGATTTGATTAATGCTACTCAAAATAATCAACCGAAAAATTAGGCATTGTCCGTTAGAATAATTCAGAAAGTCGCTAGACTGCCTTTATAAAAATTTGTTCCCAAAGAAAAGTTTCAGTCTTTGGATTTTAGTCGTCGGAAAAGAAAGTCCAAAGAGCTTTTCATTTTGGTAGAGATTTTTTCTTTATGAATTTTTAATAATTTATTTTTTGAAGTCCATGAATTATAAGTGAGACAGATGTCAAGGTTTTGGGGAAGTATTGGGCTCTCTAACTCTCGAGATTTTCATTCGGTGATTCATAGAAGATTTGTCAACCCAGAAAATTCAAGGAAAAAATCCTAACTGTCAAATTTTTGAAGTTCTCGAGAAAATTTACACAGATATCAAAAATGTTAAATCATGGAATTTTTGGCAAAGACTGTTGGGTCCTTTTGTGCTCAAAACTTTTTGAGAAATTGGCAAATTTTATTTCAAACTCTATTTGTATAATAAGTCTCAAAATAATTTAGAATACTTTTTTGGATCGGTTGTCTTTGGAGAATTCTCATGAAATAATTCTTTTGGAGACTTTTTGCAGCACACTTGAAAAGTTTTCTAATCTCTTTTTTCTTTGATGCAATTTTTTTTCAAAATCTTTTTTTTGAAAACGGAGAAAAAATTAAAATTTCAAGGAAATGAAAAGGTTTTAGAAAGATTGCTTCCTGTTGCGGTCCATTGACCCAGGTTTCTCTCATGAAAAGAGTTTTTTGTGAAAAAATTTTGATCGAAACATGATTTTTGCAAGTTATGAATTTTTTCAAAAATTCTTCTTCCTTTTTCCAAAAAAAAATCATTATGCTGTCTGATTTTAAAATTGATTGAGTCCAGTTTTTTTGAGATATTGCTTTGAAAAATTTAAATCCCAAAATTTTTTTCATCATCTTTCATTGAGACAAAAATTTCGAGCTTTAAATCTTAACAAATTTCAATTTAATTTGTTTTTATTTCCTTGCTAACAAAAGCAAAATGAACATTGTCCTCTTTCAATTATTATTTAATAAGCAAGTTCTTAAAGCTTTCGCTTCGAATCAATATTTTAGGAAGCCTTACCTTGGAGAAAACTTGAACTTTTTTTCCTACAGAGAAATAAAGTGTCAACAAATTTGAGACCAAAAACTGTTTTATTTGAATCAATATTTGATACTGAAAAAAATTCAAAGCATTGATTGATAATTTAAAATTTTAGATTAATGATTCAATTTTTACCACAAAATCCAATCAATGAACCTGACTTTTTGAATTGGCAACACTATTGATTTCTTTTTGCTTCAAAAGATTCCCACCTGTTTCATTCCAAGTGTGTAAAAAATTTATAAGAAGACTTAGAGTCCTTGTATTGACTCTCAGGCCATTGATCCTTTCAGTTCTTCTTTTGATATTTGGAACAAGAAAATCGAAAGCTTTTTCCTCATTTCAAAGCAAAATTAAAACACCTCAAACTCTGGGAAGAAAACAAGGAGGGTAATGACTTCCTGGGAAAAAATTTGAAGCGAGTTTGAAAGAAACCACCATCAATCTGAAAGATAAGCATACCTTATCAGAAAGTCTCGAACTGTCAAGAGCATTAAAGGGTTTGAAGCGAGGTTTTTCATCTGAAAAATCTCTCAGCATAAAAACATTCCCTTTGCAATGAAATTTCCTCTCAAGACTTGACATTTGCTTTAAAAAGGCGCAGCTTGAGGATAATCAAGATGAGTGATCTCTTATATTTGAGAGCTAAAAGAAAAAGAGGAGATCTAGAGACTAGAGAATTGAATCAAATCCCTTGTGAATCAAATTAAAATTGAACCAAAGAAGCAAATAATTTTTTTTTTTTAAGAAATGAATAAATCAATTTTGAATTCATGTCTTAATGCAGTAGATATTTATTCTTGCTTGCAACTTCTTGAATTTCTCTCTTTATCTGAATAATCAGCTCAGGTTCCCTTGAGAACGAAACACTTTTTTTGCAGCCAAATTTTCAAGGTTTTTATCCAGTCCTTTCAAACTCTTCTCAAAAAGAGAAATCAATCTCTAGGATTTTGGTCATATCAAACAGAAGAATCAGGGATTTGTACGTGGGATTATATCACCGAAATTTGCAAATTAAAACTCGATTAGACTATGAAATGATGTAACCATTTAAAAAAAAGAAGCAATAAAATTTGATTTCACAAGAAAAAAAGCCGTGATTAATAAAACGTTGTGATTTTTCACCTTTTCCTTCCTTTCAAACACATGAGAAGGCTTCTGAGATCAAGGCCTCTAGGCTTGAAACCCCAGAATCTTAGGGTTTTGCTCTCGTTAATTCCAGAATGGACTCGCCTAAATTAATTAACGAGGGTAATTAATCGAAGCTTAACGAGGAAATTATAATTTTTGCCAACAAAAAAAACCTCTTTAAAACAAATCATTTTTTCGACTTTGGATTTTTTATTAAGCTAATCTTAAACAATGAGTTTGCAATACTTTCTTTCACTAACCCTCTTTCTCTGTCTTTCCTTCCTCGATCCTTCCCAAGCCACCTTCATAAATGGTATCATTATTAAAGCCTCTCTTTTTCTCACCACCGAACCTCCTAGATACTGTTGTTACAGACCTCCCCAGTTCATCCGCCACACAAGTACAAACCGACGCTTCAAGCTGGACTCTTTCAAGTACAGCATGCTCCACATGCAATAAAGTCTTTACGATCCCTTCGAATACCTGTGGGGTGCCCCAGGAAACGATTCTAGGAGGTCCAAACATTCTTGGACCGAGTGGAAGCAGTCAGGCAAATCAATACTTTTATCGCAGTTATCCAATCACAGCTTTCGGTTGGACCCCTCTCGCAATCGAGTTAGACCTTTGGGTGTTTTATAATTCTGTTCCACCCAGCCCATCTGCCACAGATTCGTATATAATTTATGTCGATGATAATCCAAATACACCAGTTGGCGTCTCAGGAGTTCTTCAGAGTTCTTGTGAGACAATTAATTATTCAGAAACTTCAGGTGTGAGCATAAAAGCTTTTTATAAATTTCACGTTAGAGTGTTGATGTATCATGAATACTATAATGCGCTAGGAGTGAAGTTTTCAAGCACACTAACTTCTCCATCCACACAAGTATCATTTGGCTTGAACAACCTCGTGTTTTATTCAGACTCTTCACTTGATATCACCTCTTCAATTACTGTTGCAAATTTTCCCTGTGATACAAATTCTTACTGGAATGGAGCAAATTGTGCAAGTTGTCATGATTATTGCTCAGTTTGCACAGGGGCTAGTAACAATCAATGCAGTGCTTGCAGAGATGGATATTATGATTATGGAAATGGAACTTGTCTGAGCGATTGTGCGGGTCCTTACGCCGCAATAACTAGCAATGGCTACCCTTATTTATGCGAAAAGGCATGTCCAACAACGTATTATTGGTTTTACAACAAGAGTTGTTCCGACACATGTGCATCTCCTCTGACCTCATCAGTCGGCCCAGATGGGTTGAAAATCTGCTCAAACCTATGCTATTACACAGATACCACAGGGGTTTATGTGAATACATACTTGTTCCCAGATCAAACCTGTGGTGCTTCTTGCTCACCTCCTGCGGTTGTAGGAACCCCTTTTCTTTGTGAAACTCCATGCGTGAATTCCAACTACTACGCTTTCCAAAATGGAAGCTGTACTGGTAATTGTGGGACACAGCTGGCTGGCTCGAGTGTGAAAGGGATCTTTTATTGTAATTCTCCTTGTCCAGGGGAGTATATTTATCCGTCTGGGGCTTGTGAAACAGACTGTGCTTCACCATTAGTTAAGAAAGATGACTCGGCTGATATTAAATTCTGCTTGACTCCTTGTGACGATTATGTCTTTCAAAATGGGAGCTGCACCAGTAGTTGTGAATCTCCACTTGTTGGCTCGACTATTAACGGGATATATCATTGCAACTCTCTTTGTCCAGGAGAATATATTTACCCTGATGGAACGTGTGAAACAGATTGTGCTTCCCCATTGGTAAAGAAAGATGATTCTGATGACATTAAATTTTGTTTGACACCCTGTGAAAGTTCCGAAGATTATTACTTCACTGATGGAACCTGTGACTCTACATGTCCTTTTCCTCTTGAAGGCAAGACAGAAGCTGGAATTAAATACTGCTACAACCCTTGTACGGCAAATGGAACTTATTTATACGATAATGGGACTTGTTTGTCGACGTGTCCATCACCAAATATCCTGAAGACGAAGTCTATGGGGAAATTTTGTAATTTTCCTTGTAGTGATACTAGGTTGGTCCAAAGATTTAGGACCCCCAGTCTCACTCTTATTCTTTCCAATCTAGCATCACTGCTCCCCTGTAATGCTTGAGCTCTTTATTCATTCTATCCTTTTCTTTAAACAAACTAGACTCTCAA
>Ga0182738_1001750_pt1 | contig 26532 bp, 24 predicted proteins | sample eDN5th30CBELigMG_FD_128876 | JGI IMG/M metagenome (GOLD analysis project Ga0182738, IMG submission 128876) | Enriched Miracle-Growth compost microbial communities from Emeryville, California, USA - eDNA 5th pass 30_C BE-Lig MG (version 2)... ...
CGCCCTTCCCCAAACCGCCGTCAGGCAAGTATCCTTCGGAGATCGAGGGAGACTATCGGATGTACGACTAAGGAGATACCAGTTATGGCAATCGTCACCTCTATCAAACCTGCGCCAGGCAGCGGCTGGGGGGCAGTGGCCAGCAGCCTGCTGCTGGCCGCAGCTGGCGTTTTCGCGGCCGGGTCCGCGCAGGCCCAGTTGCGCGTCGATATTTCCGGGGTTGGCGCCACACAATACCCCATTGCCATCGCCGATTTTTCCGGCGATGCCCAGGGCCAGGCGATAGCGGAAGTGATACGCGCCGACCTGACACGCTCCGGCCAGTTCCAGATGATCAACGCAACCGGTGCAAACCTGGATGCGAACAGCAATATTGCCTATGACGACTGGCGCAACAAGGGCGCTGACTACCTGGCCTACGGCTCGATCACCCATAGCGGCGGCCAGTACAACATCAGCTACAGGCTGGTTGACTCCGTCGGGCGCTCGCAGATGGATGGGGTTGCGTTCAACGGTTCGGAAAAGGAGCTGCGCCGCATTTCACACCAGATTGCGGACCGCATCTACGAGAAAATCACCGGCGTACGGGGTGTTTTCTCGACTCGCCTTGCCTACGTGTTGCAGACGGGCAACACGTATGAGTTACAAATTGCTGATGCTGACGGGCAGAATCCGCAGGTCATGCTGCGGTCAAAACAGTCGATTATCTCGCCCGCATGGTCTCCCGATGGCAAGCGCCTGGCATACGTCAGTTTTGAGCTCGGCAAGCCGGTCGTATACGTACAAACCCTTGCTACGGGCCAGCGCGTGCCGCTGGCCAACTTCAAAGGCAACAACAGCGCGCCCGCGTGGGCACCCAATGGCCAGCAACTGGCTCTGGTGTTGTCTCGCGACGGTATCTCCCAAATCTATACCATCGGTGCGAATGGGTCCGGGCTGCGGCGTGTCATGCGCTCGCCATTGATCGATACCGAACCCCAATATACCGCCGACGGCAGCTCGCTGGTCTTCACCAGCGACCGGGGGGGCAACCCGCAGATATATAAAGTTCCAGTGGCGGGTGGAGACGCCCAACGCCTGACGTTCAACGGGAGTTACAATATCTCACCGGCCCTCTCGCCTGACGGTAACAAGCTGGTGTACGTTACAAGAAGAGATGGCGCATTTCGTATCGCATTGCAGGATATGGGTTCAGGCGGCGAACAGTTGCTGACCTCCGGCCCAGATGATGAATCGCCCAGCTTTGCGCCAAACGGAATGCAGATTCTTTACAGTTCCGTACAAGGCGGCCGTAGCGTATTGTCAGTGATTTCCGTGGATGGCAGAGTACGTAACACTCTCTCGGCACTCAACGGCAAGGTACGTGAACCGACCTGGGGACCATTTACAAATTAGTTTTCGTGTGACTCTTCTTCAAAGGAACCTAAATGAGCTCGCGCATCGCAAAAACACTTACCGTCGCAGCATTTGCCGCCTCTCTGGCGGCCTGCAGCTCGGTACCCCTGGACGAATCGGCTAACAACGGTTCAGGCTCCATGGGCTCTGGTTCGGCCTCGACCGGCCAGGTCATGGATCCTTTCAACCCGCAAAGCCCCCTGGCGCAGCAACGCTCGGTCTATTTCGAGTTCGACAGCTACACCGTGCCTGAGCAATATCGCAGCCTGGTGGAAATGCACGCCTCGTATCTCTCTGGCCACACGCAACAGAAGATTCGCATCGAAGGCAATGCCGACGCCCGTGGCGGCGCGGAATACAACCTGGCCCTGGGCCAGCGTCGTTCCGACGCGGTTGCCCGCATGATGAACCTGCTGGGCGTCAACAGCAACCAGATCGAAGCCATCAGCTTCGGCAAGGAGCGCCCTCGCGCTACGGGTAACACCGAAGCCGACTATGCTGAAAACCGTCGTGCGGATATCGTCTATCAGCGATAATATCCCGTAGTGGGTTACAGCAACGCCGTGGCGGCTCCCCCGCCGCGGCTTTTTTATTTACAGGACTGAAAATGAGCGTACACACCTTGCCCCTGCGCGCAGCCGTGCTGGGCGCCGCACTCTCGGTATCCGCCCTGTTCGCTGCGCCGGCGCATGCATTCGCCGACGACGAGGCGCGCCGGGCTATCCTCGAGCTGCGCGAGCAAGTCAAGCAGCTGACGGATCAAGGCCGGCAGGTGCGCCTGCAGCAGGCGGACCAGATCGAAATGCTCCAGCAGGAGATCGCGAAACTGCGAGGCCAGGTGGAGCAGCTCAACTGGCAGACCAGCCTGCAGCAGCGTTCCAGCCAGGATCAGTCTGGCGGCACGACACAGGTTGCCGATCCGCAGGAACAGGCGGCATTTGAAGGCCCCATGGGGCTGTTCCGCGCGGGAAAATACCAGGAAGCCGCCAACAGCTTTGGCCAGTTCCTGCAGTCTTACCCAGACAGCCAGCTGGCTCCCCAGGCACGCTTCTACCAGGGAAGCAGCCGCTATGCCAGCAAAGACTTCAAGGGCTCGATCCAAGGCCTGCAGCAAATGGTGAGCGACACCCCCGACGATCCGCGCGCGCCTGACGCGCTGCTGGTCATTGCCGCCAGCCAGATCGAACTGAACGACATGAATGGCGCCAAGGCCAGCCTGCAGCGCATTGTCAAACAGTATCCCAACACTTCGGCGGCCCAGACCGCCAAAGACCGGCTGAAACTCCTGCAGTAACCCGTGGCGCCCTTTCCTCCTCCCGACTATCGCTGCGAGCTGCCCGGGCTCACTGTCCACTACACGCAGGCGGGCACGGGCCAGCCGCTGCTACTGATACACGGTTCGCTGTGCGACTATCGTTACTGGCGCTGGCAACTGCCGGCCCTGGGCGAGCAATACAGGGTGATCGCCCCCAGCCTGAGGGGCTACTGGCCCCAGGCTTACACGCAGGCCGACCCGCTGTTCAGCATCTCACGGCACGCACAGGATATGGAGGCCTTTATTGCCACGCTGGAGCAGCCTGTGCATGTGCTCGGGCATTCCCGTGGGGCACAGGTGGCGCTTGATCTGGCGCTGCGCGCACCCGGCCTGGTACGCTCCCTGACGCTGGCTGACCCAGGCTTTCGCCTGGCTGGCGAGGCTGACAGGCCTCTGTTTCATGGCGAAATGGCAGCCAGGCTGTCGCGCGGTGAAACCAGCGAGGCGCTGGCCGGGTTCGTCGACCATGCCAATGGCGCCGGCACATGGCGGCAGATGACGAGCTGGTTCAAGACGATGGTGGCCGACAATGGCGCCACACTGCTTTCGCAGGCGCAGGAAGCGCATGTCCCCGTTGACCCAGAGCAGTTGCGGCGGCTGCCCTGCCCCCTACTGCTGCTGGGCGGCGCGCAAAGCCCGGAACGCTATGTCAGCAGACTGGATGCGCTTGAGGCGGCGGTTCCTTCGGCGGTGCGCAAGACCATACCGCTGGCGGCACATGGTATGAATCTGGCCAACCCGAAAGCGTTCAACCAGGCCGTTGCGGCCTTCCTGGCCGATGCCGGCCGAGACATGGCGGCGAGGCGCTGATGGCCCCTGGCAGGGCCATCTGATCTCTAAGCAGCGTTTACTTGGAACGCGCGCTGGGCGCCTTGATCATGCAATCGGCAACGGCTTTCTCGCCATTGTCGAAGTAATACTCCATCGGCACTTCGCTGCCGATGGCAGGGGACGCGCCCAGCTGCTCCAGCATGGCGTGATACCCACCCGGCTTGAACTCGAGCTTGCCGCGCGCGGGAATGACGATATCGTGCACCTCGGACATTTTGCTCATGTTGCCGTGCTGCGTGGTCTGGTGCAGCATGATCATGCCATAGCTGGGCGACGATGCCCCCTGCAGGCGAACGTCCTGGGCGCCCCGGTTATGCACCACAAAGTAGCCGCCCGCAGGCGCCGGCTGCGGCAGCGAACGGATCCAGCAGTCGGATACAGCAAGGGTTTCCGATAGCTTGTCGCTTGTCCTTGCCTGATGCGCATCACGATTCATCATGTGTACAGCGGCGGCGTCCTGGCCTGCGGACATCATATGGCCCGGCATGCCCGAGACTGCATCGGCCTGGGCCAGTTGCAGTATCTCACCTGTGTGGGCATATGCGAGCGACAACCCGCCCATGGCCAACATGCCGGCAACGAACAGTTTCTTCATGACGAACCCCTTATGACATGGTGTGTGGCGGCCGGGTATCGGACGGCGCCTGGCCAGGCAGGCTGATGCGCTCACGCCCTGGCTTTGAGCGAAGTGTACTATGTGACCTGATGCAACTCCATGATACTTTCAGGCACTCTTGCGCTCAATCATGAAAAACAATGCTTCCAACGCCACGCCGGCCATTACCGTCGCCCAGTTTGAACAGTTGCTGCAGGCGCATCACCCCTTCGCCTCGGTGCTGGACATCGATATCCTGGAAATCGGCCATGGGACCGCGACACTCCGATTGCCCGAACGCAGCGCCCATCAACGCCAGGGCGGCATGATTGCCGGCCCGATGCTCATGGGGCTGGCAGACCTGGCGCTATATGCCGCCGTGGTGGGGGCAACCGGCAATGAACATGCGGTGACGGCCAGCCTCACCATGAACTTCCTGCGCAAGACGCCACCCGGCGGCGTGCTTGCGCATGCCCAGATACTGAAGACAGGGCGCCTGGCCGCGGGCGACGTGCTGTTGGTGCCGGCAAACGGCGGCGCGCCGGTGGCGCAGGCCATCAGCACCTGGGCGCTGCCGAACCGCAGCGCCTAGCCCAGCCCGCACTGGGCCAGATGACGCGCCAGCAGGCCGGCGGCGGGAGGCAGCCCATCGCCTGGCCGATAGCATATGGCAAAACGCCTCCAGGCCCATTCGTCACTCAAAGGGATGACACGCAGCTCGTCTGTATTGGCATAGGCGCTCACCACCTCCATGGGCACCACGCTCACTGCAAGATTGGCCGCCGCGACCCGCAGCATGGCATTGAGGTTGGACACAAAAATGCGTTCTATCAATGGCTTGCCCGCCAGCATTGCCTGATGTTTAAGCATCGATTGCACCGCGCTCGCGGATGAAAGGCTGACCTGCTCGTAATCCAGCGTGGCCTTGAATGGCAGGGTCTCGTATCCGGCCAGCGGATGGCCCGGATGCATCACCACCGCGAGCCGGTCCCTGCGATAGGCGAGCGTCTCTAGCCCCTGGAAGTCGGCGGCATCCCAGCAGATGCCCAGCGACGCCACGCCATCCCGTATGCCACGCACCACATCGACGCTCAGGCGCTCTTCTATGTCTACGCGTATGTTGCGGTAGTCCGGGTTTTTCAGGAATTCGGCCAGATCATCAGCCAGGCGTTCAGCCAGCACAGACGCGGTTGCGAGCACACGAATGCGCCCTTTCACCCCTGCGGAAAAGGAGGCCATGTCGTTGCGTATGCGTTCTCCACGGCCAAGCATGGCGCGCGCATGCTCCAGCAGGGTTTCGCCCGCTGGCGTGGGCGCGACGCCATGCCGCCGCCGCGCCAGCAGCTTGACGCCGAATTCGTCTTCCAGCGCGGCGATGCGCTTGCTGATGGCCGAGCCGACAATGCCTTCTTCCTCGCCGGCACGGGCAATATTGCCTCTTTCACACACCGTGACGAACAGACGCAAGGTCGTCAGATCAAGATCACGCACGGATTCCTCCCAAGCAATGGCAAAGCATCAATGCCAGCCTAAGATATTCCATATTGGAATTTTTAGGGTTCTAAAATTGACAATCATAAGCGGAAAAGAATACCTAAAATAGCCTCATCGAGGAAAAAGCAGTTGCATTTCCTTCTTTGCAAGGCTTCGCCACATCAAACACAGGGGACGATTCATGATCGCCAACACGCTGCCCGACGGGCTGCCGGACGCCTCTCCACACTGGCCTGCCAAGGCAACAATACGCGAAGTCGGGCTGCGCGATGGCCTGCAGAGCATTGCGCGCATCATGCCAACCGAGCAAAAAAAGGCCTGGATCGATGCCGCCTATGCGGCGGGGCAGCGCGAGATCGAGGTGGGCTCCTTTGTTCCCGCGCGATTGCTGCCTCAGTTGGCCGATACGATGGCGCTGCTTGAGCATGCTGCGCGGCTGCCGGGGCTGCGCCCTTCCGTGCTGGTTCCGAATATGAAAGGCGCGGAACTTGCCATGGCATCGCCTGCCGGCCTGATGCTGATTCCTCTGTCGGCCAGCCACGCCCACAGCCTGGCCAATCTTCGCAAGACTCCGGACGAGGTCGTGGCCGAACTGGGCCGCATGCGGGCGGCACGCGATGCCTCGGGCTCGCGCATGCTGATCGAAGCAGGAATAAGCACGGCGTTCGGCTGTACCCTACAGGGGGAAGTCAAGCCCGCCGAAGTGGTACGTCTGGTACAGGCCGCGCTGGATGCAGGTGCTGACCGCGTCAGCCTGGCCGATACGGTGGGCTATGCCAACCCGGCACAGGTCGAAAACCTGTTCACTGATGTGTTGCGGGTTGCCGGAGATCGCCTGACTTGCGCACACTTTCACGATACACGCGGCCTGGGGATGGCCAATGCGCTGGCCGTGCTGCGCCTGGGTATCACGCGCTTCGATGCCTGTCTGGCAGGCATCGGCGGCTGCCCGCACGCTCCAGGGGCCAGCGGCAATGTGTCCACAGAGGACCTGGCTTTCATGCTGGAAAGCATGGGCATCGACACGGGCTGCGATCTCAAGGCATTGCTGGCGCTGCGCGCCCAAGTGGCCCAATGGCTGGACGGAGAAGCACTCCACGGCACGCTCTGGAAAGCAGGCCTGCCCTCCACCTTTCACGCCGGGCTGCCTGGCGCTCACGCCTGAGCGGAATCCTGTCCCGCCATCAACTTTCACCGCCTTCCAGACATGACAACAGAATATATTGACTGTGCCAGGACAGCGTCCTGCGACCATACGACACCTGCGCGCCGGCTCCCATTGCAGGGCTTGAGGGTCGTCGAGTTTACCCACATGGTAATGGGCCCGACTTGCGGGCTGGTGCTGGCAGACCTGGGCGCCGAAGTCATCAAGGTCGAGCCGGTGGGCGGAGACAGAACCCGTCGCCTGCTCGGCGCGGGCGCGGGCTTTTTCCCTATGTTCAACCGCAACAAGAAAAGCGTCGCCCTGGATCTGCATCACCCCGAAGGGGTCGAGGCTGCCCGCAAGCTGGCCGAAAGCGCCGATGTCGTGACGGAGAATTTCCGCCCAGGGCTCATGCACAAGTATGGGCTGGATTACGCAACGCTGAGTGCCGCCAACCCACGGCTGATATACGCCAGCCTGAAGGGCTTTCTGCCCGGCCCCTACGAATTGCGTACAGCGCTGGACGAGGTCGTGCAGATGATGGGCGGGCTGGCTTATATGACTGGCCGGCCCGGCGACCCGCTGCGGGCCGGCACGAGCGTCAATGACATCATGGGCGGCATGTTCGGCGCCATCGGCATCATGGCCGCGCTGATAGAACGCGGCATTACCGGCAAGGGCCAGGAAGTGCAGGCGGCGCTCTTCGAGAACAATATCTTCCTGGTGGGCCAGCATATGCTGCAGTACGCCATTACCGGCGAAGCCGCGGCGCCCATGCCCGAGCGGATTTCCGCGTGGGCCCTGTACGACGTGTTTACCGTCAAGGACGGCGAACAGATTTTCCTGGCCGCTGTCAGCGATGCGCAGTGGAAAGTATTCTGCAAGGCCATGGGCTACGACGACTTGCTGGCCAGGCCCGAACTGGAGACCAATAACCAGCGCGTCATGCTGCGCCCCGCCCTGCTGGCCGATCTGCGCCAGCGGCTTGCCTCGCATTCCGCGTCCGATCTGGCCGCCATCTTTGAGCGGCATGGGCTGCCTTTCGCGCCCATCGTCAAACCGGAAGACCTGTTCGATGACCCGCATCTGCAGGCCACCGGCGGCCTTGCGGAGGTGCGCCTGACCGATGGCGAGCGGGCGGGACAGACGGCGCGCGCTGCGTTGCTGCCGCTGACCATTTCCGGCAGGCGCCTGGGCGTTCGCCGGCATCCGCCGCAATGCGGCGAGAACACGCGCGAACTGCTGGCCAGCCTGGACTATTCAGCCAGCGATATCGACAGATTGCTGTCCTCGGGAGCGATTGCCTGAAAAGGCTGACCGCGGCGCCATACGACCCCAGCATGCCACATGACGGCCAATGCCGCCGTCACCCAAAACCCAAATACAAACATCGGAGACAAACCATGCAGATACACGATCATTGCGCAACAGTCAGACTTCCCCGCAGGCAGTTCCTGGGCATGCTCGGCGCCCTGGGAATCACGGCGGGGCTTCCGGCCCTGGGCCAGCAAGACAGACCCATCACGCTGATTCTGCCCTTGAGCCCCGGCTCTGGCGTCGACACCATTATGCGCTCCGCGACCCAGGCCTGGTCGCACGCCGCCGGCCATACCGTGGTGGTGGACAACAAGCCCGGCGCGGGCGGCATTGTGGGCACGTCGGCGCTGGTCCGGTCCACCCCCGATGGCTACACACTGGCAGCGGTCTCCAATAACCATGTGATTTTTCCCAGTGTATACAAATCGGTTCCTTTCGATCCGATCAAGGATGTGACACCGATCACTGTCATTGGCTCGACGCCGCTCCTGCTGGTTGTCAACCCGCAAAGGCTGCCTGCAAAGAATGTCGAGGAGCTGGTGGCGCTGCTCAAGGCCAAGCCTGGCGCCTATAACTATGCCTCGTCGGGCAATGGCACCATCCTGCACCTGGCAGCCGAAATGTTCAATCATTTGGCTGGCGTACAGGCACGCCATATTCCCTACAAGGGTTCGGGGCCTATGACGACCGCCCTGCTCAGCGGCGAAGTGGACTACGGGGTACTGTCGCTGCCACCGACTTTGCCCCATCTGAAGTCCGGCGCATTGCATGCGATAGGCAATGGCGGAACCAGCCGTATTCCCAGCCTGCCGGAGCTGCCCACCATTGCCGAGCAGGGCCTGGCCGGCTATGAGATGGAAGGCTGGTTCGCGGCAATCGCACCGGCGGGGCTGCCGAAAGACAAGGTCGACGCGACATACCAGAACCTGAAAGATGCCTTCAACGACCCCAAGGTAAAGGAAAGCATGGATGCGCAGGGGAATATCATCAAGCTCGTACCGCCGGCTGATACGGCAGCCTATTTCGAGTCGGAACTGAAGAAATACGCATTGGTCGTGAAACAGGCCGGCATCCAGCGCATGTAACCCCAGGCGCGGCCAAGGCGTGATAAGGTATCACGCCAGGCTGCGGCAATGCGGACACGGCCTGGCTTCATGTACCGCGGCACCCCTGGTGTTGGCGGCGCACCCGCATATGACGCCTCGAGGGGGGAAATCATGCAATATCGTCGCCTGGGAACCAGCAACCTGCGGGTCTCGGCCTTATGTCTGGGCACCATGATGTTCAGCGACCAGACACCAATCGAAGACGCGCGCGATATGGTCGCTTCCGCCCATGAGCACGGGCTGAATTTTATCGATACCGCAGACGTCTACACCCGTGGCGGATCAGAGGAAATGCTTGGCCAGATCCTGGGCGAACAGCGCAATGACTGGATTCTGGCAACCAAGCTGGGCAATGCCATGGCCAAGCGCCCCAATCATTCACACTATTCGCGGCACTGGATCATGCGCTCCGTGGAGGACAGCCTGCGGCGGCTGAACACATCGCATATTGATATCCTGTACATGCACCGCGATTTCCACGAGGAAAACCTGGACGAAGCCGTGCGCGCTCTGGGCGACCTGATACGCGACGGGAAGATACGCGCCTTCGGCCTGTCGAATTTCCGCGGCTGGCGCATTGCCGAGATCATCCGGCTCTGCCAGCAGGCCAACATTCCGCAGCCCGTTGTGTGCCAACCCTATTACAACCTGCTCAACCGGGGCCCGGAAGTCGAGATACTGCCGGCCTGCGCACACTACGGCCTGGGCGTCGTTCCCTACAGCCCGATTGCGCGCGGCGTGCTGACCGGCAAGTACCAGCCAGGCCAGCAGCCCGCCAGCGACACGCGCGCGGGCCGGGCCGACCGCCGCATCATGCAGACGGAGTTCCGGGAAGAGTCGCTGAAGATTGCGCAGACGCTGCAGGCGCATTGCGAGGCGCGCGGCATCAAGCTGAGCCATTTCGCCACCGCCTGGGTGCTGGCCAACCGGCATATCAGCGCAGTGATTGCCGGGCCGCGCACGCTGTCCCAGCTGGAAGACTATTACCCGGCGCTGGAGGTTTGCATCTCGCCTGAGGACGAAGCGCTTGTGGACAGCCTGGTGCCGCCCGGCCACGCTTCGACACATGGCTATATCGACCCGAACTACCCTTTCTTCGGCAGGCTGCCTGCAACGCCTTCGACGTAGTAGTTCATCTTGTTCAGGCCAGCATCGTCCAGCACGCCGGATTCAAGCACAACCTTGCCTGTGTTGTCTTTGATGGGCGCGGCAAACGGCGCCAGCGTGCCCGCGACAATTTCCGCCTCCTTTTCCTTCACGAGCGCGAGCACATCCTGGGGCAAGGCAGCGTTGAAACCCTCGATGGCGGCCATGCCTGACTTCAGGCCGCCCCACACCTGGTCGGACTTCCATGTGCCGTTCAGCACATCCTGGGCTTCCTTGGTGAAATACTTGCCCCAATGGTGCGTGACGGCCGCCAGTTGGGCATGCGGCCCGAACTTGCTCATGTCGGAGTGGTAGGCGATGGCGTATTTGCCTTTTTCCTCGGCAGCCTGCACTGTGGCGGTGGAGTCGGTGTGGTGCGTGACGATGTCGGCGCCCTGGCCCATCAGGGCAAGCGCGGCGTCACGCTCCTTGCCTGGGTCGAACCAGCTATTGACCCAGATGACACGAACCTGCGCATCAGGGTTGACGGTGCGCATGCCTCGCGTGAAGGCATTGATGCCTTGCAGCACCTCGGGGATGGGATACGCACCCACATAGCCCGCGATATTGGATTTGGTCATCTTGCCGGCAATAATGCCAGCCAGGTAGCGGGCCTCATAGAAACGGGCATTGGTGGTCGCGACATTGGGCGCCGTCTTGTACCCGGTCGAGTGTACGAACTTGACATCGGGAAACTGCCGCGCCACCTTGAGCGTCGGGTTCATGAATCCAAACGAGGTCGTGAAGATCAGCTTGTTCCCCTGCTGCGCCAGATCCCGGATGACGCGTTCCGCATCGGCGCCTTCCGGCACATCTTCAACAAAAGTGGTCTTGACCTTGTCGCCCAGGGCGCTCTCCATTTCGCGACGGCCCAGGTCCTGCTGCCAGGTCCAGCCTGCCTCGCCTATCGGGCTTACATAAACGAAACCAACCTTGAGCGGCTCGTCGGCCGCCACAGCGGAAAAGGAACATGCCAGGGCCGGCGCCAGCGCGATCCAGCGCAATGCCTTGCGGAACAGTTTTGCGGACATAGAAGTACCTCAGGTATTGGGATTGAAGTTCTTGCCTAGGGAGGCAGGCATATTCAGCCTGATCCAGTTGGCATTGCGGGAAATCAGTACCAGCACCAGTATGGTGGCCAGGTACGGTAGCATGGAAAGCAGCTGGGAGGCGATGGGCACGCCCAGCGCCTGCATATGGAAGGTGAGAATTGTGATGCCGCCGAACAGATAGGCGCCAATCAGGACGCGCAGAGGGCGCCAGGTTGCGAATGTGGTCAGCGCAAGCGCTATCCAGCCCCGGCCTGCGACCATGTTCTCGACCCACATGGGGGTATACACCAGCGACATGAAGGCGCCGGCCAGCCCGCAGCACGCACCGCCGAAGAGCAGCGCCCAGAGCCGTATGCGACGCACGTTGTAGCCCAGCGCGTGCGCCGAGGCGGGCGCTTCTCCGACCGCCCGCAGCACCAGGCCGGCGCGGCTGCGGTTCAGGAACCACGCGATGCCCGCACACAGCAATAGAGAGACGTAGACCATGGGGTGGTGCTGGAACAGGGCCCGCCCGACAAAGGGCAGGTCTTTGAGCAAAGGTATGCCCGTTGGCTGCACGGTCAGCGTTTCCCCGACATAGGGCAAGCCCAGGTAGGCGGAGGCGCCCACGCCAAAGAGGGAAAGCGCCAGCCCTGTTGCCACCTGATTGGCCCCCAGCCAGACAGTGAGCCAGGCAAAAAATGCAGCCAGGGACATGCCGGCGGCGGCGCCGGCGGTAAACCCCAGCGCCGGGCTGCCGCTATCGAGCGCTACCGCGAAACCGGCCACGGCGGCCACCAGCATCATCCCCTCTGAACCCAGGTTGATGACACCGGATTTCTCATTGACCAGCAGGCCCAGCGCCGCAAGCATAAGCGGTGTTCCTGCAACGATGGCCGAAGCGATCAGGGGAGCCAGCGCATCCATCATGGCCTCCAGCGCAGACGATTATGGATGAGCACATCACAGGCAAGCAGCGCAAACAGCAGAATGCCCTGAAAGATGCCGGTGATGGCGCTGGGCATGCCCAGGCGGCTCTGCGAAAGTTCGCCGCCGATATAGAGCACCGCCATGATGAAGCTCGAAAAGATGACACCTATGGGATGCAGCCGCCCCACAAACGCGACAATAATGGCCGCGAAACCGTACCCTGGTGATATGGAGGGTGTCAGTTGCCCGATCGGCCCCATGATTTCGCATGCGCCCGCCAGCCCGGCAAGCCCGCCCGAGGCCAGCATGGCAAGCCAGAGCGAACGGCGCGAAGAAAAGCCGGCATAGCGGGCGGCCAGCGGCGCCATGCCGCCGACCTGCAGCCGGAAGCCCGCGAAGCTGCGCGCCAGAAAAAGCCAGCCAAGCAAGGCAGCCGCCAGGGCAAGCAGTATCCCCGGATGCAGCCGGGTGCCGGGCAAGACCGCCGGCAGGAGGAAGCCATCCGAGAACAGGCGTGATTGCGGAAAGCCAAAGCCGTCGGGGTCCATGAGCGCGCCATGGACGAGGTAGCTGAGCAGCAGCTGCGCCACGTAGACCAGCATCAGCGACACCAGAATCTCATTGGCATTGAAACGGTCGCGCAGCCAGGCTGTGAGCGATGCCCACGCCATGCCACCCAATACGCCCGCCAGCAATGCCAGGGACATGAGCCAGAACCCGCCATTGGCCTCGTTGTCGATATGCAGAATCAGCGCGCCTGCCGCAATCGCCCCCACTACGAACTGCCCTTCGGCGCCGATATTGAAGACATTGGCGCGAAAGCACAGCGACAGTCCGACCGCAATCATGAGCAGCGGCGCCATCTTGACGCCGACCTCTGACCAGCCCTGGAGCCCGCGCAGCGGCTCCAGAAAAAAAACAGAAAGACTGGCGGCGGGATCTTTACCCACCGCAAGAAACAGCACAAACCCGCACAACATGGTCAGAAGCACGGCGAACAGTGGCGAAAGCCAGGCCATCCAGACAGACGGACGGGCGCGAGGCTCCAGTCTCAGCATGCGTCCTCCCCTGCATTTTCCGGCCATAGCCCGCTCATCCATTGTCCTATCTGGTCGCGCGTTGCATGCCTGCGGGCTATGGGCGGCGAGACGCTGCCCTTTGCCATCACGATGAGGCGGTCGGAAATCTCGAACAATTCATCCAGCTCTTCTGAAATAACCAGCACGGCACAGCCGGCGGCCCGCAGGGCAAGCAGCTCCGCGCGTATGCGGGCCGCTGCGCTGACATCGACGCCCCAGGTGGGCTGTGCCACCAGCAGCACGCGCGGCGCGCGCATGACCTCGCGTCCGATGATGTATTTCTGCAGATTGCCGCCCGACAGGCTGGCTGCCGCAGCATGCGGGCCGGCGGCACGAACGCCAAAACGCTCGATGATGCCATGCGCCAGCGAGGCGATTGCGCGGCGGCGCACCATGCCACGCCGCACCGCGGCGCCGCCCTGGTGCGACAGCAGCATATTCTGCGCAAGCGAGAGTTCGGGCACCGCGCCACGTCCCAGGCGCTCCTCGGGCACCAAGCCCATGCCGCGAGCGCGACGCCAGGCAACAGACTTTCGGCCTATCGGCTGGCCATCAAGCAAGATCGCCTGCGCTTGCGCACGATTGTCTTCCCCCGAAAGGACGGAAAGCAATTCCTGCTGGCCATTGCCCGAAACACCGGCAAGCCCGAGAATTTCACCCTCGTACACATCAAAGCTGATGCCTTTCAGCGCTGTCGCATAGGGATGCGACTGGGCAAGCGTCAGATCCCGCACGCTGAGCATAGGCTTGCCCGGCTGTGCGTCCCGATGCTCCAGGGCCGGCGGCTCGGCGCCCGTCATCAGGCGCGAAAGGCTGGACGCGGTTTCCTTGCGGGGATCGCACGTCCCGGTGACCTTGCCCCCGCGCATCACTGTACACGCATGGCACAGGGAGCGGATCTCATCGAGCTTGTGGCTGATATAAAGAATGCTGCAACCCTCGCTGGCAAGCTGGCGCAGCGTCTCGAACAGACGCAACACGGCCTGCGGCGTCAACACCGATGTGGGCTCGTCCAGGATAAGCAGCTGCGGCTTGCCCAATAAGGCCCTGACGATCTCCACGCGCTGGCGCTCACCCACCGAAAGCGTATGGACATGGCGCTCAGGCTCGAGATCAAGCCCATACTGATGCGCGGTGTCCGCGATGCGGCGCGCAAGCTCATCCATGCGCGTGCCCGCAGGCAAGCCCAGGGCGATGTTCTCGGTGACTGTCAGGGTGTCAAAAAGCGAGAAATGCTGAAACACCATGCCTATGCCCAGGTCGCGCGCGACTTGCGGGCTGGAAATCACAGCCTGCCTGCCATTCCAGACGATATGGCCCGCGTCGGGCCTGACCACGCCATAGATGATCTTCATCAGCGTGGACTTGCCGGCGCCATTCTCACCCAGCACGGCATGAATCTCGCCGGGCTGCACCGTGATGCCGACGGCATCATTGGCAACAACGGCCGGATACCGCTTGGTGATCTCTTGCAGTACAAGGCGGGGGGTCATGCGGGGCGAGTGCTCATTGTTTATGGTGTTGTTCCTGCGCCTGGCCCGGCGGAGGCAACCGCAAGGCCCGTGAAAATTCTAGCCCTAAACGAAGCAGTGGCGAGGCGGGGATTACCCCGAGACCGCGGAACGCGGCCGGACCCGCTAGCGCTGGCGCAGCGCCTGTTCTATCTTTTTGTCGGTCTTGTACTGGCTCAAGGCATAGACTGCCCAGATGGCGGCGGGTATCCAGCCGATCAGCGTCAGCTGCAGGATAAGGCAAACAATGCCGGCAATTGGGCGGCCGATGGTGAAAAAGCCCAGCCAGGGCAGCAGTAGAGCGATGATAAGTCTCATATCTTGCGGTTGTCGTCTGTTGGAAAAGACCGCTATTCTAGCGCGTTGCCCCAGGCTTGCGGCATCCTGGCCATGTCAAGGCTTGGCCTGGGACGACGGCCAGTCTTTCTGTTCCTCCCTGGTCTTGCGCAGTTCCTTTTCGTGCGCCGATTCCCGCGCTTTCGCTTTGGGCTCCCCGCCTCCGGCCTTTGCGGACGATGCACCCAACGAGACGCAGCCGGTCTCATCGTTGCTGCCAACGTTGAGCAATGGCACCAGCGCCGCGAAGGGGGTGGCGACCACGCCCAGCGCCACTGCCGCACCGGCCCGGACAGCCAGCGGACCTTTCTCCACCCCCACATCGGGATTGCCCAGCGTCCCTTTGGCATAAAGCGGCGAGCGCAACGTGAAAATGCGCACGGTCCGGTTTTCCGGGCGCACTTGAAGGTCGATGGTCTCATCGCGCAGATTGATCTGCCCAGTCATGTCGACGATGGTATCGGGCGTTTCCAGCTTGAATGTCCTCACGCTGGCGATGCCGTTCTTGACACCGAAATCGCTGGCCATGCAATTGAGGGTTATCTGTTCATCGCCGAACAGTTTGAGAATGACCATGTTGGCGACGTTGAGCCCGGCGGCCTCAAGCAGGAAATGGCTGATGGTGCCACGGCTGACCACGGCGGACAGTTCTCCATCCGACGTTCCCAGTATCTGGGAGATGGAGCGGCCATGGCCGCTCAGCTGTGCATCGCCATGCAGCTCGCCAAAGCTGGTATTCATGGATTCGGCGCCGGGAAACAGATTTTTCAGTTTCAGGTGACGCGCCGAGGTCTTCAGCCGGGCCTTGATTTCCTCGCCGCTGCCATCCAGCGCAATAGTGTTGGCCAGCGTGCCGCCCGCCACGCCAAAATTCAGCGGCGTCAGCGTCAGCACCTTGTTCTCCAGCTTCACCTCGGCTTCGATATTATCCAGCGGGAGATCCTTGCCGCGAACTATTTTCTCGCCCTTGAAATGCACATGCGCATCCATGACACCCCAGGAATCCGTGTTGATGGATGATGCGGGCAGCACCTTGCCCTTGGGCTGGGCCTTGCCCTCTTTGCGCGCCGCATCAGACTTCACATTGCTGGTGTCCGCACCTATCAGCGGCCCCAGGTCCTTGAATGTGAGCAGGTGCGAAGTCAGGTTGCCAGTCAGCATGGGACGCGGCTTGCTGCGCCTGAATTCCAGCGCCCCCTCCAGATCGCTTTCCCCCACTTTGCCGGTAAAGTCCCGATAGCGCCAAACGTCGACATCATCTTCCAGCGACGCGCTCAGACGGCCTTCGGTTGCGTATGGCGGCGTGACCGGCAAGGCCACGCCAATGAGCGGCAGCAGATCGGACATACTGTCACCCGCCAGCTTCATGTTGACATCGAGGGCGGCCAGATTCTGGGGACGTGTCACGGACCCCTCCAATGCCACTGTTGTCTTTCCTATGCCCAGGCTTCCTTCCAGGGGGAAAGGCTCGCTGCCTTCCCGCAATGACAGTATGGCGCCCATGCGCCCGTGGCCGTCGACCTTCGCCCCGTTATATGTGCCTGCGGCCTTCCAGCCTATGCCGTAGGCGGGCGAGGCGGAGTCTTGTGGCTGCGCCTGGGGTTCAGGCCTGGACTGCATTTGGGGTTCGGACCTGGCCTGCGCCTGAGGCTCCCGCTCGGACTGAGCTTGAGGTTCCGGCCCGGACTGCGACTGAGGCTTGGGCTCGGATTGAGGCGGGTGCTGGGGTGATGACTGTGCATCAGCCTCGCTCAGGGTGTCGAGCTCTGTGGCGATATCCAGCTTGCTGGCGGCATCCACGACCTGAGCCTTGACGCTGTTCAATGTAAGCTGCTGGAGATCCACGGTCCAGTCCGATGGCGGTTCCTGCTGTTTCTCGTCGCGCTCGAAGGTCCAGTTGGCCGCGCCGCGCTGGTCCCGCTCCAGAAAGACATCAGCCTTGTCGATATCCAGCTCGGCGATCCGGACTACATGCCCCAGCAGGGCGAGCGGATCGATCACGGCCGACAGACGTGAGACACGCGCCATGTCTCGCTCCCGCGTGCTCCACTCAGGGTTTCCTATCACCAGGTCTTCCATGGTGATGCGCGGCCAGGGCACCCATCCGCGCCAGCCTGTCACCGGCGTATCGGGCCGCTGCCATTTCACCGCAAGATCGCCGCGCACCTCGACCTGTCTTCCCGAGGCTTCCGTCGCCTGCCGGTTGATCCATGGCCGGGCATGATTCCAGTTGAATGTCGCCAACAGCACGACAGCCAGGATGGTTGAGGCTAGCAGGCACAACAGCACCCACAGGCTAATCTTGAGGTACCTCGGCATGATTCCCCCCATTTTCGCGGCTGGCGCGTCCGGCCGCTGGTCTGCTTGAATCATTGTAGGAGGGTAGCCGACAATGTAACGAAACTGCCTTCTACCAAAAGCAACCAAATACGCCAGAAGCAAGCAGTGGTTCGGCCAGCCGGTTTACCGGGCGCGCGTGTCACGCGCACAGGGACGGATTTATATGAAGGCGTGCCGGCATCCCTGGTCTATATCGACAGGGATGCCGGCACGTTGGCCTCGGGGTAGTAGGCAGGCAGCGATATCAGGCGGCGGCAGCCTGGGGAGCAGCGGCGTCGTCCGTGTTTTCGACCGATGAACGGATCAAATGGTCAAAAGCACTCAGGGCCGCCTTGGCGCCGTCGCCGGCAGAGATGATGATCTGCTTGTACGGCACTGTGGTGCAGTCCCCCGCGGCAAACACACCCGGCATGGATGTCTGGCCACGCGCATCGACCTCGATCTCGCCATGTTTTGAAAGGTCTACCGTACCCTTGAGCCATTCGGTGTTGGGCACCAGGCCGATCTGCACGAAGACGCCTTCCAGCGCAACCAGATGGCTTTCGCCGGTCTCGCGGTCTTTATAGCTCAGGCCGTTGACCTTCTGGCCATCGCCGTGGATTTCCGTCGTCTGTGCAGACTTGATGACGGTCACATTGGCCAGGCTCAACAGCTTGCGCTGCAGCACAGCATCTGCGCGCAGTGCGTCGCCGAACTCGATCAACGTCACATGCTGCACCAGGCCGGCCAGGTCTATGGCCGCCTCCACGCCGGAGTTGCCCCCGCCGATGACCGCCACACGTTTGCCCTTGAACAGGGGACCATCGCAGTGAGGGCAATAAGCCACACCCTTGTTGCGATATTCCTGCTCGCCAGGCACGTTGACCTCGCGCCAGCGCGCGCCCGTCGACAGAATCACCGTCTTGCCCTTGAGCACACCGCCGCTGGCCAGGGCGACCTCGGTAAACTTGCCGCTGGTCTTGAGGCTGTCCGCACGCTGCAGATTGATGATATCGACGCCGTATTCCTTGACGTGCTGTTCGAGCGCTGCCGCGAACTTCGGACCCTCGGTCTCGGGAATCGAGATGTAGTTCTCGATCGCCATGGTGTCCAGCACCTGGCCGCCGAAGCGTTCAGCCACGATACCGGTACGGATGCCCTTGCGCGCCGCATACACCGCGGCAGCCGCGCCGGCCGGGCCGCCGCCGACGATCAGGACATCGTAGGGTTCGCGGGCGCTCAGCTCTTCCGCCTTGCGGCTGGATGCCCCGCTGTCCAGTTTGGAAAGGATTTCCTCGACCCCCGAACGTCCTTGCCCAAACACCTCGCCGTCCAGGAACATGGTGGGCACCGACATGATCTGCCGCGCCTCGACCTCATCCTTGAACAACGCACCGTCGATGGCGATATGGCGGATGCGCGGATTGATGATGGAGATCGTATTCAGCGCCTGCACCACGTCAGGACAGTTCTGGCAGGACAGCGAGAAGTATGTCTCAAAGCTGTATTCGCCGGGAAGATTTCGTATCTGTTCAATGACCGCATCATCCAGCTTGATGGGATGGCCGCCGACCTGCAGCAGCGCGAGCACGAGCGATGTGAACTCGTGGCCCATGGGGATGCCGGCGAAACACACACTGATATCAGTGCCGCTGCGGTTGATCCGGAATGAAGGGATGCGCTCGTTTGCATCGGTACGCTCGACCAGAGTGACAAGCTCTGACATCTGCTGGATTTCCTGCAGCAGCTCGCGCAGCTCGGCGGATGCCGCCCCACTGTCGAGATTGGCAACCAGCTCCACCGGCTGCTTGACCATGGCCATATAGGATTGCAGTTGTGTCTTCAGATTTGCGTCCAACATAAACGTACCACCTTCATTGATAAGAGGATTTTTCGGAGCCGCCCGCGGGCTTGTGGCCTGCGGACGGTACTTTCTTGCCTTGTCTCTACCTGCTTATCGCAAGCGGGCAGTCAGCTTAGATCTTGCCTACCAGGTCAAGCGAAGGAGTCAGAGTCTTGGCGCCTTCTTCCCACTTGGCGGGGCAAACTTCACCGGGGTGCGCAGCGATGTACAGAGCGGCCCTGACCTTGCGCAGCAGCTCGGAAGCATCACGGCCAATGCCGTTGTCGTGAATTTCGAGGACCTTGATTTCGCCTTCGGGGTTCACCACGAAAGTGCCGCGCAGGGCAACGCCTTCTTCCTGGATCAGAACTTCGAAGTTATTGGCCAGAACGTGTGTGGGGTCGCCGATCATCGGGTAGTTCACCTTGCTGATCGCATCGGAGGTGTCGTGCCATGCCTTGTGGGCAAAGTGGGTGTCAGTCGACACGCTGTAGACTTCGACGCCCAGCTTCTGGAATTCGGCGTAGTGGTCAGCCAGATCTTCCAGCTCGGTCGGGCATACGAAAGTGAAGTCGGCGGGGTAGAAAACGAAGACCGACCATTTGCCGGCGACGGTCTCATCGCTGACATCGACGAACTTGCCGTTGTGGTAGGCGGTAGCTTTGAACGGCTTGATTTTGGTGTTGATCAAGGACATTGCGTTTCCTTATGTAGGGGTTGAAGAAAGAAGGCTCTCTTGAAGCACAGTTGTCAGTATAGGCAGGCGCTATTGATTTGTAAAATTGATTAATATTATTACTATGATAGCTATTATCTATGTGAATCTTGCAATAAAACGAGACCGGGGCCTCGTGATCTTGCAGGCATGATAATGCCATGCGCCTGCCTGTAAGTATTCTACGCCTTCACATCCCGGCTTCCAAGCCCCCTGGCTGCCCTGCCTGACTCTGCCGCAACAACGGGGTTCTCGGGCACAGGGTTTCCGCTCTATAGTGTCTGCTTCTGCAGATGCCCTATGTCAATGCGAGGTGGCCGTATGAGTTCGCTGTTCGCTTTCCTGCATCATCTTGCCGCATTTATGCTGGTCGCGGCAGTCTGTATCGAATTCGCGCTGATCCGCGAACCCTTGTCCGACCACATTGCCCGCAAGCTGATCCAGGTCGATGCCCTCTACGGGGTATCGGCGGGCGCCATACTGATTATCGGATTCCTGCGGGTTATGTATTTCGAGAAAGGCCCCGCGTTCTATTTCAGCAATACTTTTTTTCTCCTCAAGCTGCTTCTTTTCGTGCTGGTGGGCCTGCTGTCCATACGGCCGACACGGGAGTTCCTGTCGTGGCGGGGTCCTCTCAAGGCCGGCAGGCTGCCCGTGGTAGAGCCAGCCCGTATCCGAAGAGTACGCCAGGCCGTCAATCTGGAGCTGGTCGCCATTGCGCTGCTGCTGCTCTGTGCGGCCTTGATGGCTCACGGCGTAGGCAGCTTTGCCTGACCCGTCCCCTGCGCCCCTGGAGGCGGAGCGCGGCACGCCGGGCCAGCCGGGCTGGCTGCGCGCGGCCCCGGCCGCATTCGTCCTGCTTTGGTCCCTGGGCTTTGTATTTCTCAAGCTCGGGCTGGCCTATGCCGATCCGCTTACCTTTCTGGCCCTGCGCTATGCCTGCGTGGTGGCGCTATTGCTGGTTCCCTTTCTCTGGCTGCGCCCTGCGCTGCCCGCCTCCCGGCGCGGCTGGTTCAATCTTGCGGTCATAGGGCTGCTGCTGCAGGCGGGCTATTTCTCGTGCGCCTATCTGAGCCTGAAGCTGGGCGTGTCAGCCGGCGCACTGGCGCTGATCACATCGCAGCAGCCCATCCTGGTGGGCCTGCTGGCACCTGCCCTGGCAGGCGAAAGAGTCGGCGCTGTCCGGTGGGCTGGCCTGGCCCTCGGAGTCGCTGGCGCATCGCTTGTCATACTGGCCAAATCCACCACAGGGGGTAGCACATCGGGCGGCACGCTGTTCGCCGTACTGGCCTTGTTGACGCTGGCGGCAGGAACATTGTGGGAAAAGCGTTTTGGCGTGGATGTACACCCAGTGGCCGCCAATCTCGTCCAGTACACTGTTGGCCTGCTGGCAACCGCCCCGCTCGCTTTCCTGCTGGAACCTATGCATATTGCCTGGACCCCAGGCTTGCTGGCATCACTGGCATACCTGGTGCTGGGCAACTCGCTGGTGGCCATTTCACTGTTGCTGGCCATGATCAGGCATGGGGAGGCATCGCGTGTCTCGGCTTTGTTCTTTGTCGTTCCGCCTGCCACAGCAGTGCTGGCTTATTTCACTCTGGGCGAAACGCTGCCGCTGGCCGCCTGGCCCGGCATTGCGCTGGCGGTCGCAGGCATCTACCTGGTGATGCGGCGCTCGTGATGCCGGGGCGGCGGCATCGTCATGCTAGGGGCTGGCTGCGCTGTCGCCATTGACACGCACCAAACGGGCACGCCCCGCACCCCATCCGCTCGCCGCCGCGCCGAATCCGACAGCAATGAATACCCAGGCCGTCGCGGCAAAACTGCCTGTTGCGCTGTGCAGCAGGCCGACCAGAAATGGACCCGCTGCCGCCAGGATATAGCCTATGCCCTGGGCCATGCCGGACAGATGGGCGGCCACATGGGAATCGGGTGAACGCAGCACGATGACGGTCATGGCCATGGCAAACAGCCCTCCCTGGCCCACACCCTGCAAGAGCACCCAGAACCAGAGCGTGGATACCGGCGCGAACAGCAGGCAAAGCAAGGCCGCCGCCGCTATGCCGACCAGGCTGGCATTGATCAGGCTTTGATTGCGGAAACGCAGGGCAAGCGTAGGAACCAGCAGGCAGGTCACGACCTGCACCATGACGGAAGCCGATGTCATCAGGCCGGCGTGGATGCCATCCATGCCGCGTTCACGCAGGATGGGCGCCATCCAGCCCATGACGCAATAAGCCAGCGCCGACTGCAGCCCCATGAAAAAAGACACCTGCCACGCAAGAGGATCACGTGCCAGGCCCGTGATCTTGCGGCGAGCATGCCGCGACGGCACGGCTGCGCGAAGCGATTGCGGCGCCCAGATCAGAAGCGTGATAGCCGCGGGCACTGCCCACAGGGCCAGCCCGGCCTGCCAAGCATCGCCAAAGTGATGCGTGACAGGCAGCGTAAAAGCAGCTCCCATTGCCGCCCCGCCACACAAGGCCATGGTGTACAGCCCCGTCATGAGCGCGGCGCAATGCGCAAAGTCGCGTTTCACGACGCTGGGCAGCAAGACGTTGCCCATGGCAATCGCCGCGCCCGCCAGGGCTGATCCCACGAACAGGCCCGGCGCCCCGCCCAGCCCACGCATGGCCGTGCCCACGCCCAGCAGCGCAAGGACCAAGAGCAGACACCGCTCAGGACCTATGCGCTGGGACAGCATGGGCGCAATGGGTGCGAACAGCCCCAGGCACAATACGGGAAGAGTGGTCAGATACCCCGCGCCGGCAGCGCTGAGCGGCACAGACTGCACCAGTTCGGGCAACAGCACCGACAGGCTGGAGAACAGTGGCCGCAAATTGAAGGCAATGAGCACAAGGCTCAGACCCAACAGTATCTGCCTCGTACGGCGTGGCGCGGATGACTGGGCTGAATCTGTTGTGGTCGAAGGCATGGGGCTGGGTTAACGTGGCATCGCGGGGCGATGTTCTGCCCCCTGGACGAAACCCAGATCATACTCCGGTCCGACATACACCGGTCCGGCATTCATTATGGCGCCCGTGCCCGTATTTCAGCCCGCGTTGCCTCGCCCGGCGATTTCCCGAGCAACGTTCAGAGCCTGCTGTTCCGAAGCAAAACCGACATCCAGCACACCGTTGGTGATGGTCCCCTCTATGCGCGGCGCAGCGACGAGAGAATTATTCAGCGTCAACACCAGCAGCTTGCCTGGATTGCGCTGCGACAGTGCGGCCAGCTTCTGTGCGCCAGCCTGCGAAAACCCGAACCGCACATAAGCCTGCCCCTGCTCCGTCTTGCGCGGCTCGACACTGGCCAGGTCGGCACGGGTCAGCACAGGCTGGGGGAGCAGCCACAGAGAGCCGTCCGAGAGCTTGAGCTCGGACAAGCCTGGCGCTGCCTGGGTCTGGGCCAGGCGAAAGTCCACGCTTGCCAGTTGCTGAGAATTGGCGCCTTGGCTGGCTGGCGCGGGCTGTGCCGCCTGCGTTGTAGCTGCGGCATATTGCTGCCTGGGTGCTGTATGCTCGCAGCCAGCCAGTGCAACGGCCGCAAGAATTGTCAACGGAACAAAGTAAATGCGCTGCATGAGGATCTCCAAACAAAACGATCAGATGCGGTCAGGCGCTCCATCCAGGCGCCTGGCCCGCGGCACGGCTTAGCCGCGCTTTTGAACCGCAATTTCCACCCTGCGGTTGGGCGCCAGGCAGGCCACGACCTCATTGCGAGAGCCTTCGCCGCACTGGACAACCGGCTGGCTCTCTCCAGCCCCTACGGCGCGGATACTGGACGCGGCAACGCCATTGCTCACGAGCGCATCGCGCACAGACTGCGCGCGGCGCTGCGACAGGGCCATGTTGGCGGCATCGCTGCCAATGCGGTCGGTATGGCCGACAACCGTGACTGTCGCGTCGCCGTGCTGCTCAAGCTGCGCGGCGACCCGTGCCACCTCCGCCTGGCCGGCAGCCGTCAACACGGCACTGCCAAAGGCGAACAGCACATCGCTGTTGAGCGAATATGAGCTGGGCGCTGCCGGTTGCCTGGGGTTGAGCAGGTCCGCGCAGGCTTCCGGCTTCCACAGGAAACTGCGAGCGAGCTTGTCCTTGTCAAACAGAACCTTGTACTGGCAGGTAAGGTCTCCGTTCGCTGTGCGGAAATGGAACAGATAGTCCCACTCGCGAACGCCTGCCAGGCCCTCGGCAAAATGCGGGCGGCCCAGCAGGTTGTAGAGCTGGTCTTTGCTCATGCCGGGGCCAACCAGCCGCAGGTTCTCCACCGCAGGGTAGGAACCGGTATCGAAGGACGTGTCTGCGGGATCGGGCCAGACAGGCTCATCCGTCGTTCCCTTGTCACTCACCTGGCTCAGGTTGCCGCAGGCCGCGAGAGCCAGGACCGCCATGATGCCGCTGGCGCGCACGGTATAGGTCTTCAGTGTTTTCAGCATTGCAATCTCATCCTAGATTCGTATGGCCGCCGGCCTTGGCCGGCGGTGTTTCCATTCCTGTTTTATGGTCCGGGGGTTATCGTTACCACTGATAGCCCACACCGACCGAGCCGCCATAATCGCCACGGGATGAGCCGCTCGCTGTGCCCTTGATGACCCATTTGCCATTGTCAGATACGGTCGACAGGCCCATGGCGTAACCGCTCTCGCCGCGCCAGGTGCCGCCGGCCAAGCTGAACATGCTCTTGCCCGGCAGATAAGCCTGTGGCAGGCCCGCAGTCGCCATGGCTGCCGCAACGCCAGCGCTTGCGCGGTTGTCATTGCGGTTCACCTTGCTGTCGAGGCGGTTGATGCTGTTGGCAACGTTGCCCGCCACTTTGTTCAGCTGGCCAAGGTTGACGGCATCGCTGGCATTCTTGCCATCGGCCAGATTGGTGATCTGCTTGCCGTTCATGTCCACGCCCTGTTCGTTGATGGTTGGCCCATTCTCGATCACGACTTCCTTGGTGGAAACCTTGCCGGCGGTCACGCTGTCAACCTTAATATCCTTGGCCATGCCAACCGTGACATTGGTGCCGTCGCGGGTGATCTCAATGTTGTCGCCATTGATGAACTGCACGGTATCGCCAGGCCCGACCTTGCTCGCGGTATCGCCGTTGGTCTGGATATTCCAACCCTTGTTGGCGACGTTGCTCACATTGTCGATATCGGTCTGCACGCCGTTGAGGGCATCGTTGACGTTGTTGTAGGTGTTTCCACCAACATTCAGCTCCGTGACCAGCTTACCATCCACGAACGTAGAGTTTCCGCCCATGCCATCGGCAATGCTGTTGCCCATGTCATGGATCTGGCTGCCATTGACGGCATCCGTGCTGTCAGCGGAAATCTCGCCGCGGGCAACATTGGTGACCGTCGTTCCGCCTGTGCGGCCGCCGTCGGTGGATACATCGCCTTCAAGAGTGACCTTGTTCTTGGGATCACCCACGTTGCCGTCATATTTCACGGCACGGTCGCTCAGGTTGTCGACGTTGTTTTGGACGTCCTTGAGCTGACTGACGTTCACCGCATCGGTGTCATTGATGCCGGCCGCGACATTTGTGATACGGAAGCCGCCCGCATTGATGCCCGTCAGCGAGGAAATCTCCACCGTTCCGGCTGTCAGGCCGGTGTTGTTCAGAACGATGTTTCCGGCTGGCCCGCCCTGGATGGTGATGCCATCGGTATTCATCACAGTGTTGCCTGTGGTGACCGAATCGACCGCAATATCCTTGGCAAGGTTGAATTTCACCTCATTGCCCGACTTGGTGATGTCGATATTGCCATCGTCATTGGCCAGATCCACGGTGGCGCCCGGTGCGACGTTACTGCTGTCCGCGCCATTGGCCGTCAGGTTCCAGCCCTTGTTGGCTACCTCGCTGACCCTGTTCAGTTGGTCCAGGTTCACCGCATCGGTGCCCTTGGTGCCTTCGGCCAGGTTCGAGATCTGCAGGCTCTTCATGTCAATACCGCTGACATTGATGACGGGACCGCCGTTGTTGATCGTCAGGCTGTCAGCCGTCAGGTTGTTGGCCAGCAGGATCTCCATCTCGCCCGCGGCATTCACCGTTGTGCGGATATTGCTGCTCGAAGCCGCCGCGCCATTGTCCAGCGAACCACGGATCACCTGTGTCTCGCCCAGCTTGCGCGGCGTGCTGCCGGCATTACCCTGGAAGGTAATGGGGCTGTTGGCCACGTCATACAGCTGCGAGCCGTTGATCGCATCGGTGCTGGTGCTGCTCACCTCGCCCGCGGCCACGTTCGTCACCTTGTTGCCGCCCATGTTCACCAGCGTGTTCGGGTTCACGATCAGCTGATTGCTGATGATCGCGCCGCCCGTCAGGTTGCTTGTTCCCGTCACTGCCAGGTCGCCGGCCATGGTGGTGTTACCGCCAATAGCCATGTTGCCCGTCACAGACGAATTACCGCCCACCGTCAGGTCGTTCTTGAC
>Ga0182738_1001752_pt1 | contig 26512 bp, 19 predicted proteins | sample eDN5th30CBELigMG_FD_128876 | JGI IMG/M metagenome (GOLD analysis project Ga0182738, IMG submission 128876) | Enriched Miracle-Growth compost microbial communities from Emeryville, California, USA - eDNA 5th pass 30_C BE-Lig MG (version 2)... ...
AATGAATTTTCACCTTCCAGATCCTGTCCCAGTCAAATCATCTGGTCCAGGTGTCAATGCCCTCCAAATTGACGACCTCAACACCTTGATCGACAGTCTCAAAAGAAGAGAAGAGAATATCATCCAACTCCTCGACTACAACCTCAAATTCAAAACGTCATCTAACCATATGGACATTGTTCACCTCAAAGGCCTCTATGTACAATTAACTGAGCGAGAAAAGAAGAGAATTGAGCTAGAAGAGCAAATTATCCAAAAATATGTCGACCTTTACGTCAACGACGATTATCACAAAAAGTAACATTTTTCTCCCTCGTTTCGTTTTATTAACTTCTCAAAGATTGATGAACAAAATGACCAACAAAATCCTCCAACTCAGCTCCTCGGCTCGTGACAAATTAATCCAATTAGGCATCTTCCAGCAGATTAAAGAAGCATTCCTGGGAATATCGACTTTCGAAGAGCTCATCGGCTCTGTCTTGGCCCAAGTCCCCATCGATGTCCATTTCTTCTTAAATTGCCTGATTGATCACTCCAGAAAGAGATTCTTTGATAAAATTGACCAAAATCCTGATGCGGAACTCGAACCTTACAGGAATAAGGCTTTGGAAATGCCTCAGTTGTTCCAAAAGCTTGAACTAAATCTTAATCTCGCAAAAGTAACTTCTTCTCAAACTCAAAAAGGACTTTCTCCTCAAGCTTCTTCTAAACTTCCAGAAGAACCCAAAATTCGCGAAAGCGTTCGCATTAGAAATCTTGAACCGAATAACTTGTACAGAAAAGATTTCATCAAAGGTACGAGAAACCCTCTTGCAGTCAAATCTGTTGACTCGAGATCTTCATTTGAAGGCCGTGATTTCCAAGAAAAGGCATTAAAGGAAGTCAATAAACCACCTGAATTATCCAGTATAAACGAACCCGCCTATCAAAGCTTGAACGCTATAAAAGATACTCCGACTAAGGAAAAAAGTCTACGAGAGGAAGTCTTGGCTCTCGCACTCAATCTCAACAGCCCCAATGTCAACCAAGAAAAAACTGTTGGTTCAATGCAAAGCAATAACAGTTCAAGATTTTCTAATGTGAAAAAAGTGAAGATTACTTCAAATTCAAGCAGTATAAAAAAGAGCTTATGTCTAGAAGAGCCTAAAGAACCACAACAAACTGATCAAGATAAAGATAAGAAGGATAAAGAGAAAGATAAGCCAAATAAAGAAGCTTGGTTGAAGAATTATGATATATTGAAAATTGAATATACTCCTTTACCAACAGCTACAAAAAAAGAAACGAAAAAATTGCTTTTAGAAAAAGTCTATAATCAGCTCTTGGGGAGTAATACTGATATCAAAAAAACAATGAAGCGTTATAGAACAAGCCACCTTGCATATGCTCAAAAGAAACAGTCTGAAAATGAAGCTCAAAAAGAAGAAGCAGCTAAAGATAATTCAACCATCATTGTGGAGACAAATCGACCAAAATCATTAACACCTCATTCTTATGCAAATATTCCACCCGCAAAACCCAAGCCTTCAGCTGTACATGCAAACCATAGAAATCTCTTATCTATTGAAAACCCAAAAGATACAACTGAAGATGTCATTGATCCAAATTCTGAACATTTCATCAATATTCTCAATCATTTCAGTGGAAGTCTCTCATCCAAACAAAGCAAAGATTTAAACAGCAAGAAAGGAACTTCCCAAAAATTCCTTGTCTTGCCAAAACTGAATCTCAATGCTGACTCTCAAGGCCAAGGAATTTTCCCTTGCTGGCCTCCAGTTTTACAAGGATCAAAATCTGCAGCAAAATCCAATTTTACCATTGATTTTGGCAATAGAGCAAGGTTCTCTGAAAAACCCCAAAAAGGCTCTGAAAGGCTTGTACATCATCTTATGCTAGATACAAAGCAAGATATGTCGGACCAAGAAACACTAAATACTTCCCTTGCTAATGCTCCAACACTCAGTACAAATCCTCGAGTATATTCCAATTTTTCAAATAAAAATAATTTTCCACTCACCTTACAACCTCTTGATGCTGTTTCAACGGTCAATAATAAGCCTCTTGTTTTATAATTTTTTGATGCAGAATTGAAAGAGATATAGATCTTATCCTCTTTTTGTGCATCAAATTGATGTTTTAAAAAAGTCAAAACTACTTCCCAATTCAAATAACAAAGAAAAATAAATTCAGTATGTTGCTCTTCTCTTTTTTTTTTGGAAAGACAAATCAATTATCTATGGGAAGAATACTGAAACAACTTCAAAAATCAAAAACAAAAAAAAGTGAGTTTAATAAATTATTATGGAGTATTCAATGCAAAATTTTGATTGGTTTTTTGGGAGTTCTTTTTCTCCCACTTTAAACAGTTTCCAATTTTAGACGTTGTATGTTTATGAGATAAATAGAGATCACCTCACCTTTTACCTTTCTGTAATATATATACCTCAATATTTACCTCAGAATACAATTCTTATAAATTCAACTGACCTTTTATGGCTCCTTGTATAACATCTCGTTTATTCCTTCCATTCATTATTAAATTCTCTCAAGGACTTTTTGAAACATGTTATTGCCTTATTTATCAAAAAAACTTTGCCTATTTAAACCTTGATATAAAACTTTGTTGACATTTGAATGTGCTTCCAAAGGTTGAAAAGAAGAAAATTCAACCTCCAAAATAAACCCGAAAATTCAGCCCTTGTTTACATTTTAGGCTCCACTTTTCCGATCGAAATCTGCTTTGAAAGTTTTTTTGTTGCTGAAAAACGGTTATCTAAAAACTCTTCAAAAAGGGATTAAATTCTGAAGAGAATTTGAATGACTTTGAAAAGTGATTTCTCTCTTTTTGGGATTGGTTCTGAAAATATTTTCATCAGAAAACCTTTAAAAAGTATCTTCATAATCTGCGGGTCATTTTAAGTAAAAATCACAGTCCCATAAAGTTTGCCAAAACTATTTGAAAACAAAATTAAGAAGAGTTTTTTTGAGTTGGCTTGAAAACTGAAAAGAATGGAAAAAATTTTTTTATTATTATTCTTTCTTCTAGAGAGGAGGAAGAATCGTCATTTGGCTTATGATGAAAGGGATTCTTCAAATAGTTCGAAAAAACCAATTCTTTTGAAGTTGGAGAATCCCTTTATATTTTCGCTCATTTTCTTTTAGAAAAAAATCAAGCTGACCAAGAATTCTCTTGAAAGCCAAAATGAAACACAAAAGTCTTGATCTCTTGAAAAAAAATGATCTTGAATCCATTTTGGGAAAAATGATTTTTTTGGAGCAACAATACCTGAAAATTTTTGAGATCTAAGCAAAAAGTTTTTTTTCTGCAGGAAAAAAAATTGATAAAAACAAATCTTCGTTCTTCTTGATCATTGAGAATAATCAGAAGATCAACATGATGGACAGCTGTCTGCTCATAATACTTTTTTCCTTGTATTTTTGATAAATCCTAGATTGAAAATTTTTCAGATTTTTTTTTCACTTCAGAGAGAAAAGAGTTGCAAGCTTTTTTTTATCTTTTAATATTTCACAAAAAACGAAACTATTGAGGTTTTGAAGTTTCTAAGTCAAGGCGACCCAATACATTTTTGAATTTTCAATATCAGAAAGGAGGTGAAAAAGTTCCTTTTCTCTTTCGTTTCAACAATTTTTACAACAAAAACTTTCTTTTTCCAATGATTTGACAGTGAGTTTGAAATGAGTATTTTTGACACTGATGATTGACTTTTCGTTTTTCTGATGTCTTTTCTTGTTCATGGGATGCAAAGACCACTCTCTTCATCTCAGGGTAAAGAGCTCATAAATAAATGATTTCAGAAGACTCGTCATGAGAAAAGAAATTCACAGTATTTCAATCAATTTGAGATAGACCTCGAAAATTTAATTTCAACTTTTCTCGCAGTTTCTGAAAGAAATTTAACCTAATATGACTTCAAGCTTCAATGTTTTTCTTTTGTCATTATTTGTCTCTTAAATTTACTTGGAATGATAACTCGCTTTTCTCCACTAAATAATTAATTTTATTTTTCGTTACTTTTTGTTTCTCCTTTTGTTGCTACTTTGGATTCATCCGATATTATGCTGATTTTAGCTCTAGGTCCCCACACTTATGGAGGTGGTTTCCATAGTTCTCATAATAATAAATTCAAGAGTTTTTAATTTTGAGATCTGAATAAAATACAAAAGAGTAATTTACTTGAGTTAACCAAGACAAAATTTCCTTCAATTGAGACTCCATATTCCTCTGGATTCGGAAACTAAAGATTAACATCTATTTATAATATTTTCCAATCTCAAAAAAATTGTTGTAGAATCCAAGTTCTTGAAATTGAGTCAATGGATCATTGAGTTTTTAAAAGGAAGAGAGACTCTCCATTTTTTCGGAAAATTCCAAATCATCTGTGAACAGATATCACTGGAAAAACAAACCGCACATCATCAACCTGATCTTAACTTTAGATTATAAAATTAAAAACGTCACTTTTTTTGGAATTTTTCTTTTATCATTAATTCTCATTGAAAGTTTCTTCACAAACATCTTAAACTTCATGATAATTTTTTCCAAATGTCTCTCTCTACACTTCAAATGTTCGTTTTCATCATCTTATAACTTCTTCCCCTTGAAGCTCCCCAAAAAAATTTTATTTTCTCTCAGATTCTTCATAATTCTCATAAAGTGAGATTTAAATTAGAAATTCATCTGGTATAAAAAAACACATATCAATAACAAAAGTTAATAAATTAGCAAGCAATCAAGTCATTTCCGAAAAAAAACTAATTTCACTCACAACAGTCATACACAATGACTAACAAAATCAACCTTAACGTTAGCTTTACCAATGAAAATCTTTTCCATATAATTTCTGAACTCCTCAAAACTGGAATACCTAATGGAAAACTTCAAATTGATCTTGCTACTCTTGATCCAGAAAAGATCGAGAGTCTCAAAACCAGACTCACTCAACTCAACATTCCTTTTTCTTCCGTCTCAAAAAATGAAGAGGATGAGAATGCAACAGATGATGATCCTGAAGACATGTCTTTAGGAAGCTTCAAAATGTCCGCCAAAGAAGAAGCTCAGAAAGAAGAACAAAATGGCTCAGCCAAGATTGACGATCAATATATTGCAAACTATTTCAACAATAGAAAGCAAAAGATGCATCTTACTGAGTTGATTGATAAATACAAAATTGAAATCAATGTCGAAAAAAAGCGTGTTGAATTAACTGGACCTCAATCTAAAGTTGACAAGTTCAAAGAAGAAATTTTGAAAATCAAGTATCAAAAATCGGTTCTTATGAACAAATCTGAAGCAAGATGCCTCAAAAACATCCAATACATAAAAACCTTGAAAGAAAGATATGAAACCACAATTAAAGTTATGCCTGAAGGAGACAAAAGCAGGATCATTATCTATGGAGTAGATCAAACAAAGATTGAAAATTGTAGAGAGCAGTTAGAAAAGGTCATTGATAAAATTATTCTCCTGATAGAATTAGACACTGAACATGAAATTGAAGGAGAAGTGCAAGAAATTCTCAAGTTCCTTCAAGAGAAATACCAAAAGAAATACGAGACTGCTTTCAAAAAGAAAAGAATTGAATGTGAGATCGGCAAAACCGAAGATCCTTACAACAAGAAAGTCTCCATCTTCTTCTTTGTTAAATGCAACGAAGACCATTTCAACAAAATTCGTGACTACATCAACAAAGAAATGGCGGCCTTATGTGTTCTCAATATCTATCCCAAAAAGGAAAAGAAGATCCAAGTCAAGAAAAGTGACGGAACCATTGACGACAAAGTTGGCGTTTTCGGCCTGAAGAGCGGCCATTATCTCCTCATTGGAAAAGAAAAACATATGAAAACGTTCTTGACATTCCTTCCATCGATTGAAACAATCGAAAACCAGGTTGACTACTTTAAACTTCGCTTTAAGAAACTTCCCCATCCTGCTAATAATACTCTGAGAGATGAAGCAAGCAGAGGTGTTGATGTCTCATTCAAACCAGATCCTTATCTCAATGTGATTATCACAAACAAATCTAGAGTTAAAGTCATCCTTGATCTCCTCGAAAAATTCAAAAAGCATCTCTCAACTGTGATAACAATGCCAGACCAAAGTGTTTCATTAAATCTTACCAAGAGTGTCGACAAAGAGTCGACAGCAGCTTCTAGCGAAAAAAGAGATAACAAAAGTATCCTTTCAACTATAGAAGAGAGAATTTTGGTCGAGGATGAGCCTCCTATCAAGACCTATGATCCAAAAAATGAGAACAAGACATTCCAAAAGCTTGATACCACTCAAGAATCAGATATGATAGATTGCAATTCACCTGAATATCTAAGAATCCAAAACCTTTTGGAAGCAGGAGGTCAATATAAAATCGACATTGACTATGTGATAAAGCTGATTACTGAAGATCTCTGGGAGAAATACGAGTCATCAAGAAGGAAATATCACACAGGGACTGTTGCTGAATACTTGTTGTTCTATAAAACTCAAGAACGGCCTGATGATCTCAAACTGGAAGATAAAGAAATTAAAGACTTAGAAGAGAATCTTGTTGAGTATTGTAAAAAAGAATATAAGGTCTTTAAGGATGATGAAGGAAGAAATGAAATTATGGCAGGTCTTGTGCTTGTACATAAAAACAAAAATAATAAAATATTAGCAATTTATCCTGCATATATTGTCAATTTTAACTTCCAATATTAATTCCTTTTCTTGAGTTTGTTTGAAAAAGTTCAAATTATGCAGATGATGACCTATCAAATCAAGTGCTCTCAAGATTTTAATTTTGATTCTCTTCAACTCAAAGTTCCTTTGAGAAATCATTTTATACCTTTTTTATTATTTACAACAACAAAATAAACCTGAACGAGATCAATATAATTTGCTGATAAGAAATTTCTAACTCTCTTTCAATCAAAATTAGCTTTTTTTAGTTCTGATATAGAATTTTAACTTTCAGTATGTGGAACAGAACTTTTCCAGGTAATTCAAAATTAGCGACTGATCTGAATGAAAAGTCCTGTATTATCAGAGAAGCGCAGGGAATTATATAAGGGGTCCAAATATAAAGATTATTCAAACAAAATTTAATTAATCAATCTTTCATTAGATCAGTTTTCTGATTAGTAATGTTTGGCTTCATTGCTGGCTTTGTTCTTGTCGGAGTTCCCTCAGGTATGATGGTGTAATGATGTCTAGTCGTAACTCTTTAGGTTTCTATCTCAGAGAAAACCCCAAATTTAACCTTAAAATCAACACCGTCCCATTCAAGAAATTTTTAAAGAATTTCCAAGTTCAAAAAGATGAAGACAACTAAATATCAATAATGAATATGGAATGAGTATAGGTAGCATCGTTTTATCGTTATCCACTCTCATGAATAATTGTTTATTTGTGTTTCATTTTTAAAAAGTATTATCCTGCTTGATTATTTGTAATACTCTCCTTTGATTTTTGGATTTATCAATTTTACGTGAAATGTTCTCACTTCACTGCTAACTGCAGCGGTAAAAATCACCTCATTCCTCATAGAAGATCAAAATCTTCTTTATAGAAAAACCACGTCATTTTCACTCATCATATCCTTAAATTGTGATGAGAGAGAGAATATAGACAGGGCAGAGTAATTTTCATATATGAGAGTTATATTATTAATTGAGGTTTGGGCTTTGTACATAAACAACAAACTAAATAGAGATAGAGGAATTAATGTAATATATGTATAAAAATAACAAACAATTATTTAATAAGCAATTTATTCCTTTTAAATGAAAGCAATGTTTCATTTATGAAATAGGAAAGTAGCCAAATGGACAAATTTTTTTACAAAAGTAAAGTTCATAAACTGCTTATCTGTTGCTCTTGACTTGGGTCATCAAATGATACCCCTTAGAATAAATAAAAATCAACTTCAAATGTCATTTCTTTTTCTTTTGGTTTTTGTTATAAGAGCTTGAAACTTTTGGTCACACTAGTAGTTATTTCTTGGTCTCTTTCTTATATAATCAACATTAAGTGGATGGTGGGTTTGATAAGCCAAAAACTCTTCAAAATGTCCCTAGAAAAAGTCATTAATATTCTGTTTAGAACACTCTGTAATGTTACCTCTAGAACATTTTCTTTATTGATTTTAGCGGCAGTAGGAAGATCAAAGTTCAAAGGAAGCTTGAAGAAAGTAGAGCCGTATTGAATACTAGGCAATAGGTCTATTAATTCAAAGCCAAAGCTGTAAATCAAGAAATCTCCAAACAAATGATTGAAGGCATATTCTTGATTAATCAAGTGAAGGCTGCTGTGTGGGAACTCATCGTGAATTTGTTGAGTTGTAAACTGTTTAAAGTACTTGCCCAGAGTCATGTACATGAAGGAAGCAATCAAAGTTCTGGGTTTATATTGTAAGGTTTGGACGTCAAGAATTGCACAGTCAATCAACTGCATCATTTCTCTGAATCTTGCATAAGATTTCTCATTGGGTTGTTTATATTGAATAAGGCCTTCTTCATTATCTCTGACCAATGGGTGATTCTTGGCAAAATCAGTGTGCTCGACATATAAATCCCATTGACACATGTAATAATTGGCCCATGTACTCAATGTTGGTGGATTCAAAAACCATTTGAGATTCTAGAGGTGAAAAGTTAGGGGATTTTTAATCACAAAAAGTTACTTTGATCATCTTCATTTCCATATCGGTGATTTGTTGACATGTATATCCGTTATCAGCAGACCTGGCAAAATCAGAAACTTTTGGTGCATAAATTTCCTAAACAAAATGGTTATTAAATTTTCTCCCCAAATTCTCAATTACTTCGACTTTCGCAGCAAGGTACATGGCAGTGACACCGACTAATTGGAGCTCCCATTTTTGAATATGAGGACAAGCATTAAGATGTCTGTCAACATAATTTACAGCATAATGGAAGGTTTCTCTCTTCAAGGTAAACTCCATGCAGACTTCCATCATCCAGTCAAGCAAAATTGCTCTCATCATCCAAGTTACGTGGCTTTGGCTTTTATCAAAATAGTGAGGGTCAGGAGCATATTGTATCTCTCTCATCATGAGATAATCAACGATCTCAGAGTCGGTTGATGCTGCGTTATACTCTGGGTTGAAGTTGGCCAGCTCTTCCTCAGTTGTTATGCTTCTTCTTGCAGGAGAGAATTTCTCAATCATGCCGTTAAAGTTGAGTTTCTGATCATCGACAGCAAATAAATCCACAGTTCTCATCTCGACGTCAATTTTATCAAACCAAGATAAGTTCTCATTTTTTGCAGACAAGAAATTAGCCAAATTGTTACTGAGACTCTCTTCACAGTCCAAAATGGGAGAAGTAGAACTTCCGCCTGAAATGTATGTTGAGTCAGTCTTATGATCAGAGTATTTGGGAATATTATTACCTAATCTAGGAAGATTTCCCTTGGACTTTATCTGACCACTTCCGCTTCCATTCTGAGTATTTGTGCTTGTTCTTCCAATAGATTTCTTCTCCATATTATCAGTTTTATGATTTGAACTGGCCTGAGTATTTGTTGACTTGGTGGAAAGAGTGCTGGTATTCAAGCGTTGAGTTCCATTTGTTGTTGAATAAGTAGGTGTGTGGCCTGAGCTGCTGACATTGCTCATGAGATTTTTGGGGATAGGAATAGAAGGAAGATATCCGTTGTAGATATTTATATTGGGATTTTGGGGCTTCACATCTTGGTTAACAACGGTCGATCTGGCTTGGCTTAATCTTTCTCCAATTTCAGAGTTCCTTGCTTGGATCTTGGGCTCTGGTTGTCTTCTGTTTGAATCAAGGTTCTCTTTGTATTCGAGGGATGCGGCTTTTTCAAGTCTCAAACCTGCGCTGATTTCAATGTTTTCCTTTTGATGAATAGTTCGGACCTAAAACAAATCAATCAATCAAAATATCTTTTTAAATTTGTACCTTTAATTTGGCAGTCTTGGCCTCCAAAGTATTTAAATTCTTCTTTGCAGGAAGATTCCTGGCTTTGGGATAATCGGCTGAAACCACTTCGTCTGCAAGATTCTCCATATGATTGTATGACATATTGGAGTTTTCGTAGATACTTTGAACATTTATCCTGCCATTCTTTTTCAAATTTGTAATGTCTTGTAACTTGGCAGTCTCATAATTTGTTGTCACAGTAAGAGGTTCTCTTGCTGGCAACTTGCTGATACTTGTGTTCCTGACATGTCCTCTCACTCTTTCTTGCTTACTGGGCATGTTGTTATCTTCAGAATTTGGATTTACGCCCTCAACCTTGCCTCTGGGCAAAACGCCGTGAGTTGTTGCTCTGTGGTTATTTATAGTGAACTCTTGAGGGTAATGCGAGACCTCTGACCATCTCTTGTTGATCTTGCCAGAGTCAAATTCTTCTGTATTGCCAAAGTGAGAATTAATCTCAGCAAGGCGTCTCTCGTTATCTCTGGTCTCAGAAATCTTTTCTCTGGCTTGCTTCAACCCAGCATTGGTCGTAGTTTGTGGTCTCATATTGTCGAAATCATAAGCAGAGACTCTTCCGGCGACAGTAGTGTTTGTAGTGGTCAATTTAGTGGTAGGTTTTTCGTTTTTCGTGGTCTTTGGAACAGTTTCCTTGGGCTTACGAGTGACGGCTGTCTTCAAAAGCTTGTCAACTTTTTCTCTGATTTCAAGCTTCTCAGGATCAGGCTTGGCGTTGAATGTTGGTCGGCGAGATATGAGAGTCGGGGCCTTTAATTTTGTGGCCACCACAGTAGGCTTCTTTTTGACTTTTTGATCAAGGAGAAGTTTATCTTTGGAGTTCATTGATGGTGATAGAGTTGACAAATAGAGTTGAGTGCTTATACTGGCAGAGGATGTCAGGTTTTTTCTCTCTTATTTGAATTTGTATTTTTAATTCAAATACTTGAACACAACAATCTAGTAACGTAATCCCAAATAATTTAAATTCTATTTAAATTTTTCTTCTGATTTAACGAATTTTTTCCCTCTCAAATATACTTCATCTTGTCTTTCACAGAGATATTATTGTTTAGTCTCTCTCTTGTTGTGCGTGAATATTCTTGTCAATTCTCAGTGGAAAATGTTTCTTTTTAGACGAGGAAATTCGAACTAGTTGACATCCTCTTTAAATTCTTAAAAAAGATAGAAGTAAGAGTTCAATAGTTCAAAATGCAGATCCCCCAGCCAGCCATTCCATCCATCCCTTCTCGATACAAAATTTTTCTTACACAAAAAAAAAAACTCAATTTTTTGTCTTTGCATTTGATTAAACTTTTTTTAGTTTTGAATATTATTATAGATTAAACCCATTTGATCAACCTTGGTAAAGTTGTTTTCTTTACTATCTCTTCTCATGTCTACTATTTTCAAAAAAAAAATCATCAAACGTTTCACAACTCTAATTCACCTTGTTGAAATATTTCTAAATTCTAGAAAAACCGTTTCATTACTATTCCATAATACTTCTTTTTACCTTATGATTTCTGATCCCAGATCACAACCCAACTGATCATTGTTGATTTCTGAATCGCTCACACAACTGCCCAGAAGGACACGTCAGCGAATGAGATCAGGATTTTATACTGAAAAAACGAGATTGAGTACAATAGAACCTTCGGTGATCAACTTAATTTAATTTGCGGCCTTTATGCGAAAATTAGAGCAAAATAAAATTTCTATCTACAATTAAACTCGTACTCATACATGAGTAACGTGAAAGCGAAACATAGTTCTTCTAATGGTGCGTCTTCTCAGCCCAAAACTCAAAGCATCGGCGTTCAAACTGAAATTCAATCCATGAATTATATTCCTCCCAATGTTCTCAGTGGCTTCCAGCTTGAATCTGAAGCATTCCCAAGCTTCTTTTACAAACCTCACATGGTCGCCCTCTTGGTTTTTCTCTGTGGTTTGATTGCATATGCTGTTTTGGGATACACACAGTCATATTCTGATTCTTCCTTCATCACCAATTCCAGAGTGTAAGATCACTTTTCTTACGTGTAATTGAGAATATTCTAGTGGTCTTGTTGTTGCCTTTGGCGCTTTAATTTATTATGGGGCCTTGTACTTCCCCTCCTCTCTTATGCAAAGACCTCATTATTCTTTCTGGAGAATGGTCCTTGGTGTCTCTTTATGCTACTGCTGCACCATCATCTTCATTCTTTTCCAGGTTTCTCTCTTTTTTTGAGAAAGACTCATGCTAACCTTTTTCCAAAAGACCAAAGAAGACATCAATTTCTTCTTCAAGACTTTCTTTGATAAAGAATTAGGCAAACCATTGCCAGAAAAGGTACTCTCTCTCTCAATTTCAGTCAGCATTCTCATGATAATTAGGATTATGCTGAAGATTGTCGTCTCTATACTCCTGGTCACCCAGAATCCAGCTTCGCCAATCTTAGAGTATCACATTCATCTCAAAGAATATTGTTGTTAATTCGAGAAATAGGGTGCGTTTGACATGTTTATTGCTGCTCATTTCTTTGGTTGGTTCTTTAAAATGCTCATGGTTAGAGACTGGAAATTCTGTATGTTCTTGAGCGTTTTCTTTGAATTCTTGGAAATCACCTTCAAACACTGGCTTCCCAACTTCAAAGAATGCTGGTGGGATTCTGTAACCTTTTACGTTCACAATTCTTGAATAACTTGAAAAAATAGCTTATTCTTGACGTCCTCGTTTGTAATGCTTTGGGTATATATGCTGGACATCTCTTCATTCAAAGATTCCAAATGAAGAAATTCAAATGGACAAAGAATATGGAAGTGAATAAGAAGAATATTTTCGGCAATTTCTATGATTTTGTTCGCTCCACCCCTATTGACAAACGTGACTGGCATGTCTTTTCAAATAGCAAAAGATTCATCTCCGTCATCTATTACATGCTTTTGGTAAGAATAACTTGTTAACCAAACCAAATAACCTCTAAAATAGATGTATGCTGTTGATTTGAGCAATTTCTTCAATAAATACGTTCTTTGGCTCCCTGCTTCCCATTACTTGCTTTCTATCAGAATCTTCTTATGGGGCTTCTTATCCCTTGCTTGCACTAGAGAATACTACGAATATATTAGCAACAAGTAAATTTTTAAATGAAATTTCCCTAATCTCCTTCTTCCAAGCATGTTTATGAGAGTTGGACCTTTCTTGTTTGTTGGACACATGATTCTCTTTGTTGAATTCAGTATCCTTTTCAAATTCTCTTGGGGTAAGATTTCTTCATTCAGTATTCCCTTTTAATCTAAACTTCTAGGAACTGACTATTTCTCAGCACCATTCCCAAAATATGTTGTATGGTCATGGGCTGCAATTGCAATTGCATTGGTAACCATCACTCTAATTTTGTTCTATCGTGATGTCAAGAATAAATTAAAAGAAAAAAATGGAGCTACTGAAAAAGTAAAGAATGAATAAATAAAATTCATTAATTCTCATACATAAAGAATATCTTATGTATTTTATTTATTCCTGGTTCTCTGTCAATATCTAATGAGAACGTTTAACTTGTTGGTTGAGTATTTGTTCGTTATATATACATAAGTATATATAGATAAATTGATATTGAAGAACATTTAGAAAATTCCTGTTTACAAAACAAAATGAAAAGAAAAAGAATGAAAACATTCAAATTCAAAACAAACGTCAATTAATTCGTTGGGAAAGTCTTCTTCTCCCATTCTCTCTTTTCAATTTTTCTCACTTCCTTACTTATAAAAATTTATAAGCTTTTTCCCCCGAGTAAAATAGTTTTAATTTCATTATTTACATCACCCTTTAGAATCTGAAATTTTTGCAAATGCCACCTTCAGGAACAGGGCTTTCAAGGAGAGAGGTTCTCATTTCGTCACATTCGCTCAACACTGGATTCTTTCCAGAGCTCAAATATTTTTGATAGATCGACTGAACCTTCTTCTTTGTACTTGTCTCATATTTGACAAGCGAGCCTTGAAGTGATTGGTGAATCACTCCTCCTCTTCTTTGAGAAGAATTGGTATTAGTAATATCCCTCAAATACTCCTTCTGAGGAGTCTTCTTCTTGGTGCTGCTTGAGAAATTTACATAAGAATCTGAGTCTCTTAAGCTCATAATTGTCTTTTCTGCATTAGATTTCTTTGATGAGGATTTCCCGATATTCTCCAAATTCATACTGCCTTTCTTCATACTATTGGAGTTGCGAACAACTTTCCAATCTTCATCAAGACTTCTAGCCAAAGCCATTGAAGTAGCAACGTTTAATCCAATAGAAGCCAATTGGCTTTCATTAGAGGCACCTCCGATTCTGATTGATGTATTGTTTCCCTTGGAACTGAAACCACCATATTGCTCTCCAGGCATCAAATTCTCCTTGATACTAATGTATCCAGAGCTCTTTTGACGACTGGAGCTTTGTCTAATGACAGGAACAACAGGGTTGGCTTTATTAGCGACATCCTTCGATCCCAAAAGATCAAACACATTGTTTTCATTTGTTGGTTCATAAGTCTCTACACTCAAAACACTTCCGAAATCATCATCATTTGATAAAAAGTGATTCACTGGGATAGCTTGAACCTCTGCTAAATTCATGCTCTTCGCCTTTCCTGATTTGGAAGTAGCAGTCTCTTCAGAATGTTGAGTTTTAAGATCTGCTAATTTAATCTGTGCCACTGTTGGCTTGTTCTTTGCCATTTCTATTTCGAAAAGTTGAATAAACAATTATATCAATCATTATACCGTGGATATCAGAGTATCTTTGGCGAGGAACATTGGGAGAGCCAAGGAGTTTATCATCAGATTTGAATGTTGAGAAGCTCTTTTTGAATTCGTTGATTTGATTTAAATAAGCAGTATTCATAGGACTCTTTGGCTTTGTTGAAGACTCTTTTGAGTTAAAGACCTCCTTATTGCTGAATCTTGGTCCTTTGGTTACAGCTGCAGGAGAAGTGATTGTCTGAATGAAACTGCCAGCCTTTGGTTTAGGGCTCTTGGAATAGTCTTTTTTGTTGAGCTCTCTGAATGAAGGATTAGGATTGGTATTGAAACTGGAAACAGGATTTGCTTGTTGAGCCTTTGAGTCAACAGTCTTTATATTAGCATTGTAAAGCTTGGAGTTGGTCTTTGGAGTGGAGAAATATTGAATTGGCTTCTTGTATAAAGCTGGCTTAAGATCAGGCTTAAGATCGGGCTCAGTCTTGATGATTTCTCCAGATTTGAAATTGCGACTTTTTTGCAATTGACTCACCTTTTGTTGCTTTTGAAAAAAATTAGAAAATTGAAAAGAGGAAATCTCTTACCAAGTCATTTTTCTCTTTTCTTTCAAGTTCGAGATCTTCAAGAAGTTTCTTGCAAGTCTTTTCTTGTTCAGCAAGGAAAGTCATCTTGGAAGCCAACTCTTGAGACAGACTGATATTTGCCATCTTTTGAGCAATGTTTTCTTTTTTAAGTTGGAGTTCTTTGACTTCAGAACAGAGTATCAGAGCAAGTTGATCTTCAAAGGTCTTTAAAATCATGTTTTTAAGAACTGAAAGCTCTTGTTCATTAATCTGCAACAAGCAAAATTTAAATACAAGTTGAAAATTCAAAGGATATGTACTTTCAAGTTGCTCACTAAACCGTCTTCAATTTCCTTATTCTTCTTATTTTCTTCCAAAAGATTCCTGATCTTCATCTCAAGCTCAGGTCTTTCTGCCAAAGTCAGCTTTGGATCTTTTCGAAGCTCCACATATTGTCTCAATTGACCTTCATTCTTACTGAAAAGAATCCTTAATTCCTTTATGCTTTGTTTCAGCACTGAACATTCCTAATCAACCGTTAGCTCAAAACTTCTTTTGTCTTGCTTTACAGTCATTACCTCTATATAGTAGATCACTTCATTTAATGCTCCCTCTAATTTAAAATGTTTCTTGTCCTTTGTCTCACGTTCCTGCTGCCACTGCTTCAAATATGTCTGTAATTGTGTTATCTTGTTCTCTAATACTCCCTTCTCTTGCGCAAATCTTCGAAATTCAGATTTAACAGGAAAAACTGCTCTCTTACGCTTCTAATTGTGCATCATATGAGACAGGAGCTGAAGGTTGAATTTGACTAGGCTTGGCTGGGCTCTTACTGAGACCATGCTCGGTGGAAATACTGCGCATCGGAGACTTTTGAGGAGGTGCAGCGCGGTCTATAGGGAGCATTCCATGCATTGGTTTCATTTTGGCAAGTCAAAAAATTAAAAAATATTTCAAATTCAAATTTTTAATGTAGGCGTTAAAAACGTTCCAAGCCGCAAAACCTTGCTTTTTTAAAAAGGTTGTTATGATTATGATTATGTTAATCTTAACAACATCAAATCGACTGTTTGATTTATTTGTCAATTGAACTAGCCACTAATTTTAGTAATGCCTTTGTAGAGTTCAATTTTGAGATATTGTAACGCAAGAGAACAACAAAAGTCTAAAATTTGAATATTTTGAAGTCAGTGTTTGCATTTATTCGATTTGTCTGTTAAAAAAGTGAATGTATTGAAAAATGGATTTTATCAATGAAATGTCTAGTTGTGATCACCCTTGAGAAATTTTATTTCCCCAAATCATGAATGAAAAATTTCTTTTCCTCCTCTGGTGAATATTTCCCAAATCGTTATGTGCCAATAGGCTCATATGACCATAATGTCTTTTGGGTTGATTCCTTCAAAAGTTCTTCCCTCTGCATTCTCAAAAAACCTTGATAGTTCAATTAATAATTTTATAACTTTGTATTTTTCAACTTTGATGGAAAAAATTCGTTAAAATATACTTTTCAAAATCAAACAAATTGCAAATATCCCAACATATTCCTATTTATTGAGATGATTACTCTATTCAAATTCAAACTTAGGTAGATCCTCATCATTTCAGAATTTTCTGAATTTATTCTCTCTTTGAATTCCAAAATGATTTTCTGAGGATCCAAATTCATTGTTCTCATTCTCTTGGAAAAAATTTGATAATTGAACAGGTGATACAAGTTTTTTTCCTAGAGTTGCAATATGATTGGGAAAAGTTGTCCTTGAAAAAACCCCATTTTTTAATTCAATCATCTTTGGAACATTTTTAGTCCACAATACAATATTTTTTGCTGCCAAGAAAAAACACGCACCATCTTATTTTCTCAAAAACTATTTTATAATAAACAAAAACTGCTCTTCGCGCCATAGCACGAATCAAAACAAAGCCTCAAACTTTTAACTGAATAGAATAAATTAAAATTTCTATTGATTTCAAGGATCCTTCAGGAATCGATGAGAACCTAATATCTCCCCTAAATTAAAGGAAACCCACTAAAATATTCGCATCTCCTTCAATAAGTCCTCTTTCTAGTCATTCCCTTCTCCTCAATTTTCTTTTGAGTTGGAAATCAAAGCTCAAAATAATTCTTCTCGGAAAAGGTGAAATTATTTTTTCAATTAAATGATGGCAATTATTTAAGAGTGAATAAAAAGACATACCAAGTTATAATCATAGTTATGGCATATAGGCTCCAAATCATATCTCTCTATCTATATTCGAACAAAACAAAACAAACTTTTTTCTCTCCTAAATTTCTGCTTCTTCTCTTTAGAATGACTCATCAATTTCGAGTTCGGTGTCGCTATGATTGACTTCCTATTTTTCCTTATTCCGTTCATTTTTTTCCACGCTTGTATATCCGATATATTCCCGAATCTGATCCTCATTATAGTCAAACACCTGCTTCAGCTCACGATTCCTTAAACCACACAATATAACACTAAGGCAACAGCAAGGGACCAAAAACAACAAAGCAGGTTGAGGATGATTAAACACAATCATGACCCAGAAAGTCAATGCAATTCCCATAGCATAGCCTCCCATACACCAATTGAACAGAGGCGTGGAGATAAGATCATAGTTAAATTCCTTAATGCCTTGCCTTCTAAAGTTCAAAATTGCCTTGTCAACATCGTACTTCAAGCACAAAGCAATAAGCACACCAGGAATGACGATATCACCAAGCCCAAGCATGGAGAAGGCTGGTTGTTCAGCAGCCAAATTAACAGGGAAAAGCAACTTGATGGGTGCTTCCACGGATTTGGCAACAGTAACCATGACATCAGTTCCATAGACCCAGAAAATATCATAGAAGAACAAACCCCAAAGCAAAATGAATCCAATTTGGAAATTAGGTAAAACCAAGCTTTCGATACCGCAGATGCTGAAGGCAACACCAAAGAGGTTGTTGAGAAGCCAATGTTTGGTCACAAAGTAAGCAACAGTGGGAGGAATAGTAATCAGACCAGCAATCACTTCACTTCTGTTGATTGAGATATCAAAGGTCCTTGAGTAAAACTTGAGGTTCAAGTCGAACTTCTTTCTGAAAATGTAAATCTTGCCCCATTCTGGGAAGAACTTTTCAATGTGGTAGCAAAGGAGTTGGACCAAGCTCAAGAAACCAAAGATGGTAAAGTGGAATGACAAGACAGCATTAAGCAAATTCTTGTCAAAGATTTTGTACACAACATAAAGACCCAAAAGCACCACTGAACCATAAATTGGGAAGAGGTAAGCTTCTCTGACGGACATTCCTGCAGATTTCTCCTTTTCTTCTTTTTCTTGCTTTTCTTGGATAATTATTCCACGTCGACTTCCGATGTATAAACATGACAAACTACAAAAAAAGAGTTGAACAGCAATAGGAATAGGTGAGACAAAGTTCATCAAATTGAGGAAGAGAATTGAGAGATAACTGAAGTTCAGAGCTACTGCCCCCATTGATTTTTCTGCCATTTGTTCGCTTTTTCGCTTTTATTTTCGTGATAAATTAATTTTTTTTTGTAATATATAACCTCAAGTCAGAAATAATTTACCCTTTTGTGAAAAAGGAAAATAATAGAATTCAAGCGTTTTGTCAGAAAATACAGAAAATAACAATATGTTTCTCTGCCAAAATCTTCAGAAATTGGCAATCCAAATCTCGAGTTCTGAACTCTGGTTATTTCTTTTCTATTGTTGGTCTCCAAGAAACGTTCCTCAGGAAAGTAAAAAATTTACTTGGAGTTTTTGGAGGGAAGTAAAAATAAAAATCTTCAATGAAAACATTTGTCAGCTTCAAAGCCTCGAATAATAAATAATGTTATTCTCACTGCTTTTTATTGTTCAAATTTCTTAAAGAGTAACCAAATACTTGATATTTTCAACTTTGAGAAAAGTTTTTGATTCATTTATGCATTCATGCATATTGTTTTTTGTAATTTATAAGTATGATAGATAGAGTGGTGTGCAACAACAACAACAAAAATGTGTCTCTTTTAAGCAAGGAATTTCTTCAATAATTGTTCAGTAATCTATTCGCATAAATTAAACTTTCTTCATTAAAAAATTCTTACCAAAAGGCCATCAACATTCTTTAAAGTAGGAACTCTTTTCAACACATTAGCTCTTGATTCATCTAGAAAGATTTTCATTATTCTCCCATTCAAAATTTTCTCAAGTAATACCAGGTTGTTGATTAGCATAAATAGAATTACCAGTAAACACAACATTGGCAATTTCAGGAAGTTCTTTCTATTCAAATGAGTCAATCATCATCCATTATTCACCAAGGTCTTACAAGTTTATCGATTTCATCCCAGTTCTTAATCTTGTTATTTCCAATGTACAGAACTTGTAATTTTGTGCATGGTTGAAGACCATCCAACTTTTCGATATTATTATATGAAAGCCAGAGTTCTCTTAAGGTTGCTCCAATTTCCTCCAAACAAGCAATCTTCTTTATTTGATTTCTTGATAATGACAAAATCTCAAGATTTCCTAAATTATTCATTCAGTCCCAAATTTTCCCACAAATCTTATACTCAAATTTGGCAAGTTCACCATCTTTTCAATAGCATTACTAGAAAGAGAAAGCTTTCTGACATTAGTAAGAGTGTTTAAAACATTAGCTTCAAGCTTTTCAATTGGAGGAACTTGGAATAAAAGCTTTATTTCTTCAGCTTCAGCAGGATTCTGATCAGGATGTGCTTCTTCCCAGTTCTTAAGTGCCTTTTGACATGTTGTTGCTTTGGACTAGAATATTGAATAAGTTTATTATCATAAAAATATTTAACTCGCTACCATTTTAACTCAATTCTGATTTGTGTTATTATATGTTTAAATCATGAAATCTTATAATTTATTTGCACTTTTATTCTTTCTCTAGAGATGTACAGAGAAAGGGATGCTTGAAAGCACTTTATCTCTCCTGGGAGAGGAAAACGCATCGTTTTTCAGAACCATAAAATTTTCTGAATATTTTCAAATGAATTTTTTGCCAATAAATTTTTTTAACTGACTCTACAAGCTATCTCCATAGAAGGTTTTAGAAGAAATTAACCAGTCTAAACAATTGTAAAAATCAAAAATGAGCATTGAGAGTATTAAAATAAATGGTAATTTCCGTTAGAAATTTCAAAAGAAAAAGAATTTTCAAAATAATTTAATTACCCTTAACGGAATCACATCTTGGGCATTAAATTCATCCTATTGGTTAATTTAAAAACCATAGAAGGTAAATAGCTTGAATGGATGGGTCTTTTCAAGTTTTCTATTTTCTCTCAAAAAAATTCTCAGAGTCAAATATTAACGCATCGTTGACTTGAAAAAATTTTTCTGATTATTATTTACGCAAGTTTTTTCATCCAATAAATCTCCTGTGACTTTATTTTCTTTCTATCATTTCAACAGAGTGAGAGGGTGGGAAAAATCTGGCTGACGAGGACTAGGAGATATAATGAAAAAAATTAAACCGGGAATTAGGTTTTGACATTAGGAGGCTACTGAAACCTTTATTAAGAATTTAGTATCACCTAAAATTAAAAAGAACCACTCAAAGAAGCACGTCATCCTGAGGATAAACATTTCTCCTTTCATCCTCTTCGCAGTACTCAAGCAACCCGTCTTGACAGACAGGTCCACAAACTAACAAAACACAGAACGAAGGGGAGAGCGGCAAAAATTCTCTCTAAATTTAGTATTAAAAATGAGGTTTAATATTTCTGTTTTTAGAGTCCTGTTCAGAGACACTCCCTAAAAATATCTTTATAATCGATGATATCGGTACAAGATTCATCCTGACACCACTCGTTCTGATTCGAGAAACCTATTTTTACTTTTTTTTCGGAAATGAATCGAAAACTCAAAGACTTCCTAAAACTAACTAACGCCCGATAAATAAAAATCTTTCATACTTTTAATAATTAGAAACACCGAATTTTATTGCAATTTTATGAATAACAAAGGCCTTTTCATTCAGCTCTGTCTTCTCTTTTTGACAATCCTCGGCTCAAGAGCTGATGTGTTAAACTGTGTAAGAACTGTTAATGGTGCCTACTTCGATTTGTCAGACCTTTCTTCCTCCCAGTACTCTTCCCTCTCTTTCTAAACCCTGATCTTTTTTCTAGAGATTATGTCATCGCAAATGTCAACAAAGACGCCGTTGATGAAAGTGAATATGTGAAGCTTGTGTTCAATATTTGCCGTTTTGCAGTCACCCAGTGCCGTTCAAAGTCCACCTTTGCAAACCTTTACAAAAGTGAAACATCAACAAATGTCGATGATTGTATCCAACTCTCAAACACGACCAAATATGACAATATTACCTATTCTTCCGTCGGTATTCCAAACTCTCTCGATCTTCAAAGTAATTTTGTATAGATTCTGATAAGCCTGAATCTGGCATCCAAATGTTATTTGTTGGCGGAGATCTCATCAGTCAAACACTTACCAAGGATAATAATTGGTCTCCTGTCACAGCAGATGCTCAAACAAAGAATCCCACAGCAACATACTCAATCGCTTTCAATTTCCGTTGCGATTCTAGTGTTGATGGTGTGACTATCCAAGATTGGAGTTTCGATGATACTACTTTTCGATATACCATTAATATTGTCAGCTCCAGTGGTAAATATCTTCAACTCTTCCTTAAAATAACCTTGGTCTCAGCTTGTGCTCTTCTTTCTATTGATCAAGTCTCCAAATTTATCTCAGATAATCCAATTCCTTTCACTATCGTTGGCGCCGTCATCGGATTAGCAGTTGCAGTTCTGGGCCTTAAACTCTTCCTTCCAACTCTCTTCATTACTGGCTTTGCTTCAGGCTTCTTCATTGCCTTGGTAATAAGAACACCGGCCATTTGAATATTAACTCAATTTATTAGTTTGTCTTCTTTGGAGAAGTCGTCACACCAGACTCTAGAGAATCAACCAAATGGATTCTAGTTGGTTTTGCTATTGTTATGGGTCTCTTACTCGGTTTCATCGCAGTCAAAGCCAACAAATTTGGTCTCTTCATCATTGGAGCTTTACTCGGAGTCATTTTATCCCTCCTTCTTTATAACGCTATTCTCTTCAAGATTCAAACGAATCCTGCTGAGCTTGTCCTCTTGATTACTCTTGGAGTTTTAGGTATTGGATTTGGAGTCCTTGCTTTAGTGTTTTACAAGTAAATGAAATTTTTTAATTCAACCTCTAAATGTTCTCAAAACAGGCACGTTATTATTGTTGCAACCAGTCTCATTGGATCTTATTGTTTTGTGAGATCCTTGTCTTTAGTTATTGGAGGTTTCCCCAATGAAATTCAACTCATCAAACAAATCCAAACTCAAGATTATAACTTTGCAGTAAACTCTTTTTGATAAATATCGTGTTTTAACTTTGTTAAAATAGACTCATTGGCCGTTTTACATCTACATGAATGTGGTCTTTTTGCTCACTTTGTTCACAATTTACGTTCAATACAAAATCAAGAAGAGAAGTGAAGCTAATGAAGTCGATTTTGACGCTGAGTACTTCAAAGGAGCTGAAGTCTAATCCAACCCATTTTCTCTCCAAAGAGATCCCCTGAATTAATGATTTTTGTTAAATGTTATATATCTAAAAATATATACAACTCAATGAAAGAGGAAGCCAAAAAAGAAGGGAAATCCATTCTATAATCCCAACTTTAAACTCAAATTTTTTTGTCATTCATTTAAAGCTGTGATGACATTTTTGTTATATATTTTATTATTTTTCCTTCCTCTCATTCAGAATCTCCCAAAAAAAATTATAAATAAAATTTTCTCCCTCTTTTCGTTTGCCTTAAACTAAAAATATGTCGTCACTTGCACTTCGTTCAAATTAAACTCTTTTTTACTTTACTGTATTTTCAGAGTTTTTCAAGCATCAAGAGAATTTTATTTGTCAAAAATTTTGTGTTTTCCAATATGAATATAAATATCACATTATTTTTATACGAATAAGAAGGACTTTTCTCATATTTATACATCCTTTCCTTGTTTATATGATTTATATTGCTCTTTATAAAAGTTATCAATCAATCAGTCAAAAGATAATTCGATTCATATTCACAAAACAATAGATGAGACAGTGAGTACATTGATCATTATTATTGAGAGTCCAGTTCAGAGTTTATGACATGTAAGTGCTTTGTTCGAAATATTCACGAAGCCTTGAAGCTTCTTCAGCCATATCAGATTCGGAACGAGGTTGTCTTTCTACAAAAAAACTTTTTGAAAAATTCATTAAAAACTTCGTTTTTACCTTCTGATTCTGTGACATTCAAGCTACCATCTTTAAATTGTGGAACAATGTGAATATGAGCCTGAGGAACAGTTTGTCCTATCCAATATTATTCTCTATATTCTCCTCCTCAATTACCTGCATCAACGCCATCTTGTACTGCAATTGAACATGTGCACTATTTCCATAAAAATTAAGAAAAAATCTTATTGTGAATTGTCACCTTGTATATTTCTTCAATCACTTTATGTACTTCAGTCACGCTCAACCACAAATCAACAGTTTCGATTTCAGTAAGGTCTTGTAAACGGGCAGCAGCTCTACGGGGACAAACAAGAACATGACCAGGGGTGATTGGCTTTAAGTTAACGAGTCCAACAACATTTTTTCTGAGCAAGAAGATTTCAGTAGCAGGAACATCACAATTTCCGAATTTCCAGGTGAAGACGTTAGCAAGAAGACTTTTTTGTGCCATTTCTAATTTTATGTCTTTGTTTCAATTGATTGTTTAAATAATTGTTTTGTTAACTCTTGAAATCTTATGACGTAAATATTCGATTTTTTTTTAAAGGAAAATAAATTAAGATCAAATTACTGCTGAAACTGTTCTGTTGAATAATCCTTGAGGATTTTAATTCATCCTCTCTTCAATGTTAAAAATAGTTTCTGGTTATTCATGTTCATGTCTTGAAGTTTTTTCTGGAGGACTTGGCGATAATAAAAAATTTCTCCTTAATGTGAAAGTCTAATTCAAAAAACCCTACATCCTAAGAGAAAAAGATTTTAAATTGTCAATTTGTTCATTTTTGAACTTTTCTTAAAAATACATTAAAATATTTATCACTCTAGATTTTTGTTATAGAATTTACGATCAACATGTAGACATTATTTTGAAAGATGATGATTATTATTAAAGACATTAGTTTAAGAGCTTAAGTAATAAATTTTGTCTCTCATTTTCATTCTTGGTTTCTTCCTTTGGGGTTTCAATAGCAACAGCAGGAACATTTTCTTCCTTTGCAGGGGTCAAGGGAAGAGCTAATGAGCCGACAAAAGTGTTCTGGGGTCTGATTTCCTTAAGGAAAATCTCTTGAATTTCATCCATAATCTTTCCCTCCATGCTGTCAACGCTAGTGTTTGATGAAGTTCTTTCGAGTTGGGTGACTCCCAATCCTTCCAATTCATTTCCACCGTTGGCGAAATTGTTGCTGAAAGCTCTGATTCTGTCCATGATGGATCTTTTGCTGAGCAACTTGTTCTTTCTGAAAGCTTCATCCATGAGGAAAGTGTTGACCTTCTCTTCCTTGTGGAACTTGTTCTTGACTTGATCTCTGTTTCTAGTGGGGAATAACTTGGCGATCATTGAGAAATCAGCTCCGAAAATCTCAATTGCCTTGTAGAACTTTCTGGTCTCCTCTTCAGTCCACTTGGCAGTCTGGTTCTTGGTTCTGAAAGACATAGAAGTGACCTTGTAGGGCTTCTTCTCAGCAACAACCAGCTTCTTTTCTTCTCGGGCAGTCAAGTTGGAGTTATCAACGACGATCTTTCCATCCTTGAAAATGATTTGGGGAGCGAAAGCTAATTCAGTTTGGTTGAATAAGGGTTGAATGCTTTGAACCAAAGTGTTGGCAGTGTTAGCAGCATTCTCAAGAGCAGCAACCTCGGCAGTAGTGCCCTTTAATCTTTCAGCTCTCTTTTCAGCCTTCTTTTCCCTCATCTTTCTGAGCTTTTCTTCCTTCATCTTGATCTCGGATTCCATTGGAACACCGACCAAGTCATTCTCGATTATTTCCTTCATAGTGATGGTAGGATCATCCCAGGCCTTTCCATTCTTTGGAACAGCCTTTCTGCCCCTCTTCTTGGGAAGAACCACGGCAGTTTGCTCACCCTTAATCTTCTTTTGGAGGATGTCTCCGATGATTTCAGAGACTTGTCTAGAACTGAGGAGGTTTAAAGGAGCATCTTGGTATTCAACATTCTTCAAAACATTGAAGTTGAATAAAGGGAAAGATGATTGGAATTCAGGTTCGTTTTCCTTGAATTCATCATCAAAGTTGTTTTCAAACAAGTTAAATTCGTGAATATTCATTGTTGTATATCGCGTTTTCTTCAATTCCTGGAGTTCACATTTTTGATTATAATCTCTTCAGCTCCGAAACTTGTTTAAATCACTGATACAGCCAATCAGATCTTTATTTTAATTCACATCAGAATTCGACAATTATTATTTTTTATCAGAATTTATTATGCTTTATCTTTCTAACAATCAACTATTCATTTCCCCGGTCTCTCTCGGTCAACCCGCTATGAAAAAGCTCAGATGTTAAACTTTTGCCGCAATATCAACTGAGGGCCGGAAACCCTAGCTTTCCTTGAAACTTTAGAAGAGTTAAAGGAGGAATCTGATCGAGGTTCAGTTGAATTTCAGTTAGAAAAAAAGATTCCAATACTACAACTGTATTCAGTAAACCTTGATAGTTGAGAGACCTGTGTGATTGAATTCAGTCTCAGAAATAAACAGAAGTATTCTAGAACGTCTATTTTCAAAAGGTTTGCAAAAATTGTCAGTTTTCCACAAAAAGCTATTTTGCCAAGGTAAAAACAACAATCAAGTCAAATATCGCAAAAATCTTATGAAATTCTTCTAGTTCCCCGCATTTATCTCAGATTTCAATCTGAATGAAAAGAGTTCCAAAAAGGTTTTTTTTTTCATTTTCACATTTTCTCTCTATTTTTCCCCTTTTGACTTAATAATGATCAAGATAATTGAGAGATTATTCGTTCCTAAAGAGAAAAGTTTCTTTAGTTCAGGAGTGTTGATTAAAGATTGAATAAAAAAATAATGCAACTGCTTTTATGCATGCACGCGTATAATTTTTTAATAATTATTTTTTTATGAAATAATTCTTATAATTGGTATTTTCTTAATTCACTTCATCTCTGAATGAATGAAAATTTTCTTGTTCTTTTAAAGTTCACAAAAGATATGCATGATTTAAGTCAGT
>Ga0182738_1001753_pt1 | contig 26512 bp, 15 predicted proteins | sample eDN5th30CBELigMG_FD_128876 | JGI IMG/M metagenome (GOLD analysis project Ga0182738, IMG submission 128876) | Enriched Miracle-Growth compost microbial communities from Emeryville, California, USA - eDNA 5th pass 30_C BE-Lig MG (version 2)... ...
GCTCAGAACTAAAATACCTTGCAGATTAATTAGGTAGTTGGAATCTGCTTGTATCCGAACTACCACGCTTTCTTTTTACTGTATATATAAGGAGTTTTTGAGTATGCATATGCATACTTTTTAGTACTTATATATACTTATTGGCGTTCATATGAAGTATGTTGTATGGATTTCCGAGTCTGAGGACTCAAATAATAATTAAAAAAAAAAAATAATCAAAGATTTTTACTCTTACAAATTCCAAATCAAACTAATTGAAATATAGTTGGGATTTTAATTAATTGATAAAGTGTATTAAAATCATTTATTTACCATAGAATTTCTCCTTATAGATTCAAGCTCTCTATCATCTACTCTTTTCCAAAATTCCTAACATTCACTTTTACTTCAAAAAACATCTGCATAGAAAACTTTTTTTCAGAGGATTTTCAAAGGAAAAATCAGTCATTCAATTGATTGTTGATTCGTGAGGAAAAACTTTTTACAGGGTTTGTTGGAATATTTTTCTTGTTTTTGGAGGGCAGAATTTTTATTCAACGTCGATTCACTCAATTCCATCTTTTCCACTCAAAGAGGAGCTTTATTTTGCCTCATTGAATGAGATTTGATACAAGGATTTAAATTTTTATTTTTTGTTCTCTTGTGTAATTAAACCTCTGATTAATAAATATTATAGTTTATAAACAAGGTCAAAAAGCCCAGTCCATGGAAGACCCTCTCTGTCCCAATTGCAACTTTATCTTGAAAAAACTTGATTCATGCCCACTCAGTGAACCCTTTGAGAACGGCAGCATGTTTGATATCCTTATACAAAGCCTCTGGGTCGCCAGTTCTGTGCTTCCATTCGTTATCATCATGGGGCTCGGCATCCGTCTCCTCAAAAGGCGAACTCCACGATATATGCTCATAACAGTCTGTCTTGTGATCCAAGTTGCAGTTAATGAGGGGATTTTAAAGAATCTCTTCAAAGATCCCAGACCTTTTGGAGCGTGCTCAAAATCTTTTGGATTCCCTTCTGGCCATGCAAGCTTTGCCAGCTTCTTTTTGACTTGGTTGATCTTCGAAACGCTCTACATCAGTGAACATGCGACTTTCAAAAAGTCAAAGCATTACCTTCCTTTGAGAAATATTGGCCTCATCTGCTGCCCATTAGTCCCAATCAGCAGATGGTTTTTAAATTATCATACCGTCGAGCAAATCATCTGTGGATCCTTGATTGGATTCTCGGTTGCTTCTGCTTGCTTCTACTATTTAATCGAAAAGGGACACCAAGCTTGGTATGAAGAATTATCTGATAAAACTACCCTTTGCGAGACATTTGCTACAAGTGGTATGGACTCTGAAGCTGGCTATGAGAAACCTCCTTTGATCAAAAATCATAGTTTGCAACCAATGCAAAGCAATTCTGAAGAAAAAATTTACCTCTAATCATAATGAAAACGATGATAAAAAAGAAGACACTTTTGTTTTCTTTTTCTTTTTAAAAATCAGCAACAAGTCATCAAAACATCATCATTAAGTATATACATAAACATTTATCTCGATATTCATATATAAAATAAAAAGCAAATGGGGTTTTTTCTCCACATAATTTTTTTAATAATTCGCCGTATAATTCATAAGCAGTCCTCAAAAATATTAAAGTAAATAAGTCTATATATTTATTTGAGTATTATGAAAGAAATAACCTTGCTTGAGTTCAGTAATAAATCTTCTCATCGCACAATTTATCCTTTTTCTGATTCTGATAGAGAGAAGATCTCTAAAGTTTTATATACAATACATTTCTTTGATTTTTACAAAAGCAAACAAAAGAATAAACTTCTGACATACCTTATTTATTTTATAAAATTATTAAACCAGAAATCATATGAGTTTAATTTCCATAGAAAAACCACTCCCTACTCATTATCAGCAATTTGAACACCTCTAAGAGATCTTCAAATTTGCTTTGGGATATCAGAAAATGGTCCTGTGGCCTTTCCCACTCTTAGCTTTTCTATAACAAAGAAAGGACATTTTTCCTCTTGGCTAAATTCATTTGTTTCTTCTTAAATTATTTTGCTCTCTTTATGCAAAACAAGAACCAAAGAGTTAAGACTTGGTCAAACAAGTTGTCTGGATTGTTTAAAACGAATCTTTTCAACAATCTCTCTGGGAGATGAAAGCAATCTAATTAAAATCAATGAAAGTTATTTCTCCTATCAAGGTTTTGAAGTCATAACAGCCAACCAGAGTCAATTATTCTCAGAGGGTGGAGACAAAGTGCCGAAGGGTTTCATTCTCGAAACAATATTTCCTTCACAAAAAATTATACTAAATTTTAATTTTTAATTCAAGGGGTCCCAGTGTGTGAATTGTGATAAGCTATAATTAGAAAGCAAGAAAATGTCTCTCCTCGAAAAATGCATTTACTCTCACACAAGAGATGAAGAGTACAAACAATATTGTTTTTGTGAATTTCTGTTCTTGATAAGAGGCTCCACATTGAAGGGGGAAAAAGCGTAAATATGCTTTTCCGCTCAAAGAATAAAAAATAAAAACTCGGAAATTTTTTTAATCATGAGAAATCCGAGTCTCTTGGCTTTTCTTTTTGGTTGTAGTCGATTTAACTCATGAGCTCATCTCGGATTCAATGATTTCATATGGATCTTTTGTGAAAGGATTCTCTTCTTGAATTTTCGATAAATTTTTTGTTGAATCGAAAGTACGGTATTTTATTCAATTAAGACGTCACACAATTTAAGCAATTTTTATTAAAATAGAGACATCAAAGCATAGCATAAATAAACTTCCAAAATACATGCTGGAGCTCATTTTGAAGAAAATTTTGTTCATTATCGTTTTGGTAACAGAGTTATGGATTTAAATGAAAGAAAAGTCTTCTGATGAGAATAAAACAAGACTTTGTTTGAAGGAAGCTAGAAGTTGTTTAAGAAGAGATAATAAGCTCGAACTCTCCGGTGAGATAGATTTTTTAAAGATTCATGATCTAATGTTGTCAAAATGTATAAAAAAAAAGGTTCAATGCTAATTTTGGGGATTTTCTTTTCTAAATGCGTCGAGATTTTCATATTAATATCTTCAAATATTGAGTGTCAGTCGCTAATTCCAGCCGAGAATTTGTTCTGCAAATTTTCTAATCTTGTCATAAGTCCTTTTTGCAACTTTTTCTTTCAGAAATTAAACGTTGAATTGTTCTAAATTTCAACATGTTCCTGTGTGCAATCTTGATTAAGTGAAATTTAGAAAATGATCTTTCGGTTGGAATATTAGCATGGAGGTTAAAGTCATTCAATCCTTCTGAAATTCTTTTGAAAATTTAGTCTTTGATTTTTAGTGATTATGACTATTTGAGGAAGCTTCATTTGGTCTGAACTATTCTTCTTTCTTTATGAGACTTGACTACGTCAGGTGTGTGTGATAATGAATTGGTTGGAGATGTTCATTTGAGGTCCATGGTCAGATGATTTTCGAAAGGATTTTTTTTTTCCAACAAAAAAATTTTAGGAGTTTTTTTCCACAGGAAAATGCAAGAAGAAAAAATAAAAGAATTTTTTTTCTTAAAAAAAATCAAGAAATAATTGACAGACATTTTTGGATGTGTATAAAAAAATGAATCGATGCGTCAGGCTCCACATTTTTGAATAGGAGCTGACAACATTAAATTAATCAGAGAATGGAAAGAAAATTTGGAAGGAACCATGATTCAAGGAAGGGGAATTTTTTTTTTCAGAGTTGTTTGATTGTCTCTGTAGAAGCTAAAAAACTAAATTCAAGTGAAGATTGAGTTGATTATTTTGAGAATAATTATTTTGTGAAAGATCAAGTAAATCTGCAAACAGATGTCGATTGGACATGATTGAGAAAATCGAGAGCCATGGCAATTTTATTCCTCCTTTGTTGAAGCAAAGGAGAAATCGGATATCAATATCAAAAAAGAAAACTCTCTTCAATTATACTCCTAATTTTTCAAATAAATTTTCTTGCTGAGAAACTTCCTCTTCCTTTGGAAAGATTCAATAAATTCTCAAAGATGATAGATTCATTTACTTCCAATTTCAAGAAAACCATTTCCAAAATCTATTATACTTTCCCCTTTCTACATGAAATCAACGCTCTAACAGACTGGACTTCCCAAAATACATTTCTAACATATTCTCAATGGCTTCATCTTAGCCAGATCAAACACCTCTTTTCTCTTCAAGATAGAACTTCATCCTACTCATCATTCCTCAGATTTGCTCTTAAACTCGCTATAATAATCGTTTTCTTTGGCGTATTTTTGGCTCCTTGTTTCTTGCTTTCGACATATGGAATTTGGCTTCCTACAAGTTATGATATAAATGTCGAAACAATTTTAAACTTGCAAGCGGCCTCAAATCATATCAAACTCTTTCAAAATCATCGCCATTTCTGGACGCAATCTGTTGAAAAGACCCAGTTTGACCAAAATAATCTACCTTCCATCTTTAATGAAGAAAATGTTAATCAAGCTCAAGTAATCCTTCTGATAAGTTCCTTTTCATAATTCAAGGTCGTTTATTTATCTCGTTATCCTGATGAAACATTCAAGTATTCAAAACTTGAGCTTGCTCCTTTCACTTCGTCAATACAAAATTTCATACAAAAAACTCAAAATAATGAAGAAACAATACAATCCATCAACAAAACAATTCCTATCATCATTTCACTACAAACTACCTTGACTCAAACTCAAACCTTCCTTGTATCTAATTAATCCTTCAAATCTCTCTAATATAAAATAGACTCCAGAATTTTCAGGATTCAAAAAGACAGAATATACTTTGATAAACACAACAAATAAAAATCAAATTCAGAAGAACTTGGAAACACTATTCAGTCTCTTTAATTGCCAAGAAAATGAGCTTTATTTGGCCAACTTCTATGATCCTGTATCTCTTTTAACTCTTTTCTAATTTCTAATTTTTCCTCGAGTCAATCTTTTTATTGGAGCACGATCAAACCCAACAAATTTCTGAGGAGAAATATCAAGATATTCGATTGGGCCTTTCATGTCGATATCATCCAGAAAACTGTATCCCTAAATTTCAATTCCTTGCCTCTAAAAACTTTTCCTAGCAACCTATTCTTATGGCTCATGGTCATTTGAGACAAATAATAGTGAGCATTCCGAACCATTTTTCTTAGCTCTTGTGCAACTCCCTCTCTTGCCTATCAGGCTGGTAACAAATTCTTGTCTTTTTCACTGATGAGTCTCTTCAGATTCAAGTAGCATATATCATGATATTAAAATTGATTTCTGTATTTCTGAGACCTAAAATTGGTGAGATCTGCATTTCGTTGCTTTTTAGCAAACAATCAACCTTGAATAGGTCTTCAAAAATTTGGAACTCGAATTTCTGAGAAAGTTTGCGAGTTTTATGAAAAAATATTGATAGCAAGGGAGCAGAAAGAATATTTGAGGTGATTATTTTTATTTTAGACTTATTTAAAGAAATTAGAGAAATCCAAGAATATGAAAACCTTAAAGCCATTATCAATTCCACCAAAGAGAAATCAAATCAAAAACTAAAACTTGGTTAATCTTAGTTCTTTTCGAACATGACTGATTGCTTAATCCCTGCCTATATTTTTTCTTTCTCAAAATGTTTCCAAATTTTTTTCAAAAGAGTTTTTTAGTTAGCATAATTCTAGTTATTTATATATAAAGAATATTTCAAGATCGAGTTTTATTTCTATGGTAGGTTTATTTATCAAAATAGTAATACCATCCATTCATTCATCAAATCATTTAATATAAACAATATCATTACGTTGCCTATTCTCCTTCAGCGCTTTCCTGATTATTCCAAACATCTCAGCACAACATCTATTACATGTTTTTAATCAAGATATTGTTGACTTCGAGCATGAGATTGACGCAATCGTTTTTCAAGTGTTGATAATCCATGTCGACAGTCTTTGATTGGATGAATTGTTTCATGCTATACAAAGCGCTTTCACTTTGAGAAATCTTCTTTTCGAGATCGGTGATAACTCCATATTGCTCGTGGAGCGACATCTTTTGCTTCTTTAATTCGTAGTCATAACTAACGGTGTTGAGCTCTTCCTTCAATTTGGGTCTCAAAGCGTAAAGCTCCTCTCTGTCTTTCATCAATTTCTGCTTTCTTCTTTCTTTTTCGTTTCTGGCTTGCCCAATATTGTTGAATTTATTGTTGATCTCGTCTTGCATATTCTTCATCTTTTCCTTCAAAGTATTGACTTGTCTTGGAATGTTTTCTTCCAATGTATCAAGTCTTCTCAATTCCTCCAATCTCTGTTCGTATTCTTGTTGGACTCTGACCAAAGTTTCTTGAGCCATACCAAGCTGATTTTCCTTGATGGCTTGATCAGTCTTCATCTTTTCAAATTCCTCAACACTTGGAAGCTCAGTGTTTTGGAGTTGGAGACGACTGGAGGCTTCGAGTATGGCAACAATGTTTCTTTCAAGCTCGCGGATTTGGTTCAATTCGTTTGTTCTCATTGATTCAAAATTGTCGATAAACTCGGACATTTCCTTGTCTCTCTGGTAGAGGATCTCATACTTTTGCTTATCTTGCTCAGAGTTCTTATCATCATTCTCAGTATTCATTTCACGAATTTGCTTCTCATAATTCTCCTGCATCTTTCTCACTTCTCTGATTCTCTTCTCAGTGTTTTGGATCACACTGTTATCTTCCTTCACCTTTGCCAACAAACGGTCTCTGGCTTCAGGGAAACTCAAGTTATTTTCATTTGTCTGGATCTCCAAATCGCCCTTTCTTCTTTCCAAATCGGTGGTCTGTTCCTTCAATTGAATGTATTTCTGCTTGTTATGGTCCATACGAAGTCTTGCCTCAGCTTGAGCCAAGATGGCGTTCATATCTTCCAATTGATTTCTTTGAGCGTTGATATTCTGGATCAAAACACGATTCTCGTTGACCAAACTTTCATATTCTGATCTTTGATCGGGATCAAGCTCATTCAGCTTCATTTCGGCGGCTTGGTGAATTTCGTGCAATTGAGCTTCAATAGCTTGGATCTGATCTTCTTGACTCTTTCTTTCAATAAACAGGTCATCTAATTGGACCTTGAACTTGTCATTTTGAATTTTAATGTGCTCATACATGTTTCTAAGATCTTCAGGTCTTGTTCCAGCTCTTTGCTTGTCAACAGCGAGGTTGTAATCAGCCAGGGTTCCTTCCAACTCTCTGACTTCCTTGGTTAAGGCTTCATACTTCTTTTCCAAGGTCATAAAAGACGTATTATCCTTATTGATGCTTTCGATTTGTTCTCTGAATTTCTGGGTTTCTGAAGCAAGGTCACGATTCTTGTTCTTGAGTTGAACGACCCAGTACTTTTTATCTTGATAAACTCTTTCTTGTTTGTTCATTGCACTTGATGGAGGTCTATCAATACCGGTTCCAAGGCGCTTTTGGGTAACTTGGTCAGGAGCATTCAAAACGCTGGGTTGGCCGCCAATACCGGTTTTCATACGGTATGAAGTACCAATTGGGCGGTTGCCACCAGCACCAGCCATCCCAGTTTGTCTAAAAGAAGAATCAGGTCTCATTATGTCTTATTTAATTGAAATTTTTTTTGAATTTATATAATCAAATTTTAATGTCTCAGACTGTTTTATTTTCTTATTTAGAAATGCTTTATTTGAGTGTTAGTGTGAGTGTTCAGGAAATCAATCTGAGATTAAAATTAGAAAAGTAACAAGATTGAAAAAATATCTGATGAACTCTTGAGCCAGTTATTTTATGTCGAGGTTAAAACTTGTTGAATTTTTAAAATGAAGATTTTTGAAATTCCGTAGGGTCAAAAAAAAAAGAAATGAAAAAAGGTTTTTTGGTAAATTTTCTGTGACAAATCGATTTCTTCATCTCTCATATGAAGCATTGAGTAAAAAATCTCCCAGAAATGAATTTTCAAAGGAACCTTGCAACTTATCTCATTACATTTAATTCTAATGAGATCAAGAATCAACGAAGAAGAAAATCGAACTTTCGAATTGTGCAAAACAAATATGAATAAGCATGGAATCTGTTTTATACTCCTTGAAATTGGATTTTTAAAAAGAAAGGAAAGAGCATTTTGAAAAAAAGATGAACCGAAAAGCTGAAAAAAATATTCTAAGAAAAAAGGAAATTGGAGGAAAATTTAAATTTTGCATCTTTCATATTTCGGAATTTGAATGGAGGGAGTTCTAAAAAAATGGGCCTACATTCTAGAGGATTCTAAAAACAAATGGGGAAAAATCTTTACTTGAATCCTTTCAGAATTGCACTGGGTAACCAAAATTAACTTGCTTGGTAAATCGAAAAAATCCAGCAAAATTCATTTGGGAAATGTTTAATGAACAAACAGATCGAATGTTCTCTGATCTTGAAATGAACCCATCTACATGAAAAATCGACTTTCTCTCGCCTCGTCTTCATTCTTCGTTTTCTTGCTCTGAATTTTTAAAAGAAAAGAAAAGACATTTCTGTCTCAAAAATCATCCTCAAGCTTTTTATTTGACACAAGATTTTTTCGCCAACTATTTTTTCTTTTCCAATTTCAGTCTTTTAAATATTTGGGCCTGAAAATTCTTCCCGCTTCTGAAAAGTTCAGAAAAAAATTTCCAGAGTTCGAGAGCGAGAGCGAGAGAAAAAGAGTGGAGGATGTTAAAGAAAGTCATTTTCCAAAGTATAGACATAAAATTCTTCTTCTTCTTCTATTTCTCTCAGTCTAATTAGGTTAAATTAAAAGAACTAGATTTTTGTGTCGATTAAAAATCCTCGCCTTCAATAACAAATGTATTCAGGCAGTCAGTCAGTCTAACTACTACATCATGTACTGTATTTGAAAAGGATAGGATAAAATTAAATTCAAAAGTTTAATTATTAAAATAATGCTTTGTTTATTATAAAAACGTGCTTTATAAATTCAATATGCAGTTCCTCAAAAAATTCCCCAAAATCCCTTTTCAGAGAGTAAACTTCATAAACACTCCCTGTTCAAAATCTCCAAAACTACTAATTCGTCTATTTTCTTCGTCGCAAGATACTGCTGAAACAACAGCAACTTCAGTATCATCTTTCTCATCTTCCTTTCTTATAAAAGACTTAGAGTGATGTTCTAAATGTTTTGAATTCTGAATCCACAAACTATTTCAGGAATATTGCCATCATTGCCCATGTCGATCATGGAAAAACAACACTTGTCGATGCTTTAATTCGCCATAGTGGAGCAGGGAACAGTAACCAAACTATGGATAGCAATCAGCTCGAGCAAGAAAAAGGAATCACTATTCTGTAATTATAACTCATAATCTCGCAACACATTCAATAAAAATAGATCCAAGTGCACAGGAGTCACATTTAAAGGTCATAAGATCAATATCGTCGATACCCCCGGTCATCATGACTTTGGAGGAGAAGTCGAACGTATCATGTCAATGGTTGATGGAGTAGCTCTTGTTGTGTGTGCTGTGGAAGGCCCAATGACTCAAACAAAATTTGTTCTGAGCAAAGCTTTAAGACAAAATCTCAAACCCATTGTCGTCATCAATAAAGTTGATCGACCAGGTGCAAGGTACCTTCTTGAGTTACACAATCTCTCCTGACTTTTACTCAGGGTTAAAGAAGTTGAAAATGAAATATTTGACTTGTTTTGTTCAATGGATTGTAGTGATGATATATTGGAATATCCATTATTCCATGCTTCTGCAAAGGGAGGTTGGGCTTCAAGGAGTGATGGAGAACGTAAGGACATCACAAGCATTCTGGATGCAGTTATTGATTATATTCCACCACCAAAAGTCAACATTTCTGGAGATTTCACCATGCTGGTCTCGCAAACTGAATCAAACAACTACTTTGGCAAAATGCTCATCGGTATAGAATAAAATCTCTGAGGCTAATTTGTAAAAAATAGGTCGCATAAATTCAGGAACAGTTAAAGTTGGTGATAAAATTTCAGCAATTGACTCTAAAGGAGAAATTGTTGAAGTCAACAAAGTTCTCAAAATCATTCGAAGATATGGAATGTCCCATGTAAAAAATGAGAATCCTCAATTCACCATTCTAATCCTATTTCATAGATAGAAATGCCAAAGGCAGTTGCAGGAGATATTGTTAGTATCGCAGGTTTGGGAAATGGTACAGTCACTCATACCTTGAATAATTTTGGCAAAAACGTTGTCATCCCCGTAATTTTTATATCCCCTCAAGAATAATATTCTTACTCCCAACTTTAGTCAATCCCAATCGATCCACCAATGCTTTCGATTGAAGTTTCGGTGAATACTTCACCTTTAGCGGGAAAGGAAGGTTCCAAATTGACTGCTTCTGCATTGAAAGAGAGACTTGGAAAAGAATCTGAAAATGATGTTGCTCTGCGAGTCAATGCTGGAGAAGAAAAGAGCACCAAAAAAGATACGATGATTGAAGTTCAAGGCAGAGGCGATTTACACCTTGGGGTCTTGATGGAAAAACTCAGAAGAGAAGGATATGAAATGTCCATTACGCCTCCAAAGGTCGTTCTCAAAACTGAAGGAAAAGCTCTTTTTGAGCCCATCGAAAAGTTGACAATTGAAGTTGGCCCTGAATATTCAGCATCCATCATTGAAAATGTCACTAATAGAAAGGGAACCCTTGAGAACTGTGAAGAAATTGCTGCTGATAAACAAAGACTCACTTTCCATATTCCTACAAGAGGACTTTTAGGTCTTAGATCTGAACTTCTCAATGATACCAAGGGAACAGCTATCGTCGTTACTGAATTCTTTGAATATCAAGAATATAAAGGTCCTCTCAAGAAAACGAGAAAAGGAGCAATCATCTCACCTACTGATGGTGTCTGTACTGCATATGGTATCAAAGAACTCGAAGTTCATGGAAGCATGTTTGTGAAGCCAGGAACAAAAGTTTATAATGGAATGGTTATCGGAGAACATTTGAAAGAAGATGATATTGAATTAAATCCGACCAAAGAAAAGAAACTAACCAATGTCAGATCAGTTAATGCTGAAGAGAAAATCATTCTTACCCCTCCAAGAGTTTTTACTTTGGAGGAAGCTATTCCTTACGTTAGAGGTATTTATTTAAAACTGATTGGTATTCTTGAATAATCTGTCTCTAGAGGATGAATTAATTGAAGTCACTCCAGAAAATATTAGAATCAGAAAGAAGGAATTAGATCCTTCTCAAAGAAAAAAAGCAAGACGAGATGCAAAAAATGAAAAAAGTAAATATGCCAAATAAATACTGTTTCTCAATTTCATAATTTTTATAATATTTAAATACTGTCAAATCTTTCTCTGTTTTCACAAAACCAGGTTTTGTAAGATAAATTCAATCAAGAAAAGACTGCTCTAAGAAATTGAAAACAAATGTGGTTCTTGCATTTAAAAAAAAAAAAGTCAAATCAAAATTTGAGGACAACTCAACTATTTCAGAATCCGATTTTTGGATAATTGAGATATTTTGCATCATGATTCTTAAAAAAATCTCAATAAACTTGAAAATTTCGCGGTTTATTCAACACATCAAAACATCATTTCAGAGAAGAGAGTCATTCTGAGATGCATACAATTATCTGATTTTATCAACACTCAGTCAAGCAAGTTTTGAAAAAGGCATAATAAAAACTCATCAATCATTATCATCAAAAGAAAAACTATGCAGATAGATAAAAAATAAGTAAAGGGATTTTATTTATTAAACAAGATATGATAGAAGGTATTTATGTAAAGACTGCTTTGATATCGCTACGAGTGATAGGGGAAGCATTGAGAAGTTTGGCTCCATATAAGTTAGTATCAGGATAGTAAACCTCGTCTTCCATGTCATCATGATCGTGATTGACGTCATGTGTATTTAAATGGATGTCGCTATGATCCTTCTGGGCCATGGTGGGGCTTTCAACCTGAAGCTTTGCAAACCCTTCAGAGTTCACACTCAAAAATTTAAGGCTTCGAGGAGGGTTATCAGTGGATTTTATTTGGTTTTCGTCACTTAGAAACTCAGAATCCTTCTTAATGTGATATCCACCCTTTGTAGTAGGGATTTTCTGCATAATAATCTTGGTCACTCCATCATTGTCGCCTTTTCCATCAGTGGCACAACATCCGGTCAAGTATCGCAACACACTTTTCATCAAGCCTTCAAATGAAACAATCTCCTGAGATTATTCTGGTTTTATTTTATTATGAAAACAAAATCAGTTATCAAGAGTCCTGCTCTGATTTCTTGCTATTAATAGCGCTAGCAAAATTAATACCCCTATTAATTAGTTTTACAAGTCGAGTCGAGCCGAGTCGATTTTTTAGTTTTTGAGTTTACTGTATAGTTTTCAATTTATTCCTTTTCTTCGTTCGTGAAGAACTGGGTACCAGTGCTTTTCCTAAGGAGTGAAACTTTCCGGCTTCGTTGGTTTTTCAACCTGAAGCGTCGATTTTTCTCCAAAAGCTTCCCGACAATTGAAAAAAATACTCCCCTTCTCTCCTTTATTTTATTTTGAAAATATCTTCTTTTCTGAAAATCCAAAAAAAAAAAATGTGACAAAATTTTTTTGGTAAAAAATCATCACAATATTTTTCTTATTGAAACCGTTGACCGAAAGAAAAAAACAACAAGGAATGCATTCAAGTGGGCTCAAACTATAATTAATTGGGCGGAGTTTTCCAACTCCAAGGAGAGAAGCAGAAAAAGGTATTCTACTTTTTTTCCACCAAAAATTATTTAAGAATTTATTACGAAAGAATTGTTTTATTTTATCTTTCTTGAAGTTATCGAGGTGATGAGAATTTAGAAAGAGCGATGTGGATAGCTCTATCTTTCAGCAATAATTAGAACGTTGATATTTACATATTGCTGAACCTTGAATGAGTTTATAGACTATAAATCCTGACGTTTGAATCATATCATCTACTCAACAAAGTGTCACAATCATAGAGGAAAAACTTTCCTATGAATTTTTTTTCTATTGTCGGGTGCTTTAACCGGCAGTGTCGGTTTTTCAAGTTGATCTGTCGACTTTTCAGGAAAACTCATCCGAAAATGTCGAAATTTTTGGAATTCTTAGGAAAAGCACTGCTGGGTATGGGTGAAAGATAGACAAAATTCACTACACTTTTTCATTTTCAATTCAGAAAACATGTAAATGAGTGGATAAGAAATAAACCAAAAATTATGAAAAATGAAATTCTTTGGAAAAATGTTAAATGATAAAGGAGAGTTGCATCTCGTGAAGAAAGAGTGCCTCAAGTGTGTTCGAAACTATTAAAATTTGTGCCCCGAAAAATCTGATTTTGACAAATTTGATGTTGCAGCATTTGAAAAACTTCTTTTAATTATCTTTTCGACTTTCAGGTTCTTCCTGAACCCTAGATTTTGCTTTTTTAAAATCTCAAACCTTGCAAAAAGGAAATAATCAATGCCTAGTCTGCAAGACCCTGCTTATTTCCCCTTGGATTCAATCTAAATGGATAAATAATTGATCTTCCTTGAGGACAAGGTCAGTGCTCAGTAAAAACAGTATTTTGCAAATTTGCTTTTCAAACTCTGATTTTAACCCCTTTTGTCAAAGGTAAAACAACTTCATAATCACAAACTCTTCCAAATTCCCAAGGTCTCCTGAATTCTATGAAAGATTCAAGTCGTTAGCTCGGATCTCTCTTTTTTTGAAAATGAAAATTTACCAAAAAAATTTTGTCATAGAAATACCAAAGAGAAGCAAAAACTCTCTATCTTAACTATCATCTCATTATTATCCATTCTCAATAAAGAGAAGAAAATCATCCTCGAATAATAACGATACCGGCGTTAATCTTCCTTTCAATTAAAATTAAAATCAAAGTCCTCCAAGTTCCTCCAAGTTGGTAAAAATAAATATAATCACGAATCACGGTTACATACATGAGCATATCAGGGACACAAAAAATTAATGAGATGAAACAAAAGCTCAAGGATAAGAATAGTGACTTTGTGACAAATCTAGTTATCCCTGTTGATCCTGATGATGATACTCCAGTCCCAGTCCCATGTTTTCCAACTCAAAAATCGAAAAGAATTCTTGGAAGAGCAAACAGTCATTGTGTATTCCAAACTCCAAAAGCTTATGCTGTACCAGTATCTGCCAAAACCCCAAAATCTAACTTGGGTACTGTTACAACTCTTCAATCCCAAGCTTCTATGCTGCATGAAAAGTTCCAGCTCCCCCACGAGAAAAACCCCAGTCGCCAACTAAATAAATTTTCTCTGAATATGACAAATAGCTCTGATTTCTTGACCAACTTTATTTCGGCAGCTGAGAATATTGCAAAGCCAACAGCGCCCAAAAAGTCTCGTCAAATTTCTACTGCTGTTGCTGGGTCAAGAGCAAACAAACATCTTGATTCTCCTCCAAAACCGCAAATCAACGTTCAGCCTGCAAGCTCCAATGCAATCAATGAGGCCCACCAAGAGAATGAGCCTCCTAAACTCAGCTCTAGATTCTTTACCGCCTTATCCAGGAAAAACCAAGATGCCAAAAAATCTGATCTCAAACTCAAAGTTCTCAATCTTGAGAACCTGACCAGGGAAAATTTTATCTCTTCGTCGGTGATTAGTGACATCTCTCCAATCATCTCTCCAAAAATCCAATCCCAAATTATCAGTGATGAATTTGATGTCAACTCTCCAAAAGGAAAATGGTTACAATCACCAAAAAACCTCCAAGAACAAATTCAGATCTTTCAAAAATCCAAAGACAGTATTACGCATATGGCTAAACTTACTCCCAAGCACTTCCAGGCCAAACCAAAGTCTTCTCGTGGCTACCGAACTACTCGCATTTCTTCAGCAACAACAAACATTACTAGCAAAGAGAAAACGCCACAAGCCAAAGCAGAGCTGAATAACAAACTCTTTGATTCCACAAGATTGTCAAAAGCTCCGAGTCAGCTCACACTCTTTGGAGATGACTCCAAACAAGCTTTTGAACTCCAGAGATACAAGTCTCTATCTATCAGCATTCCCGCTTCTCCAACTGACCGACCCTTTGCTCCTCAAACTGCAACACACAATGCTTTAACGACGACACCACAATCTGTGAGAAGAGGGCCTCCTGAAATTAAAAGAATAGATACTATCCAAGAAAAACAGACTTCTAGTTCAAATAATTTCCCAACCAAAAGAACATTAAGTTTGAATCTCGCAGCATTTAGCAATAAACAGGATGATGATGCGACACCAAAAGAGAAAACTGTAAGAGAAAAAAGTCTGAAGGAATATGTTGACGACATCAAACAAAAAATGAGAAAACTCTTGGGTGAAGATGATGGAAATGGATCACCAAATGGAGACAAAAATCTCGTCAAAATTGAACAAAAAAATATCATGAGTGGGATCCAAGGTATGTAATTTGTTAGAGAATATTTTATATCTCTCCTATAGGACCAAAAACTGGGAAGGCTCCAAAGTTAGCAAGAGCTTCATTATTAAAACATGCTGACCAAGCCCATAAAGGCGTTACAGATCTCTTGAAAAATCTGAAAATTATTGAATCTCAAGAAAAACAACCCATATTCTCCAATTTCGATTTCCTCAAAGGTATTTCTTTTACTTGAATCTCCGACTAACTCCCTCTTCCATCATAGTGAATCAAAAGGTCTTGAATGAACTTGATATTGCAACTATTCGAGAGGAGTATAGCAAGAAATCGGTTTCCCCACTTGATATGAATTACTCCAAAATTGATGATATCATCAAAGAGCTCAGATTCTTTTCTCATTTGCCAGCCCATACAAGGAAAGAAATTCTTGCCCAAGCCACATATGAGCGTTTTGCTCCAAGAAAAGTCCTCTTTAGACAAGGAGACATAGCAGATATGGTCTATATTATTCTTCGAGGGTCTGTAAATGTCAGGGCTCAGCAGAAAATGGTCTTTGGTGTCATTGAAGATTTATTTGTGACCGTCTTATATGATGGAACTTGCTTTGGAGATTATGGAGTAACAAAAGAAAGAAAAGCTATCACTACAGAGGAACAACCTCAGGATGATTCCAGCAAGCAACCTTCGCGTCCAAAAAAGAGTTTTCTAGAAATTGAAAAAAGATCAGCGACTATTGAGATTGGAGAACCTTCTGATATTCTCTTGATCTCAAGAAAAATTTTCCAAAATATTTTCATGAATTTAGTTCAACAAGAAGTGGATGATAAAATTAGAGTTTTAATGACTCTACCTCTCTTTGAAGTCATTCTTTTGAGGACCATTTAGAATAACTTTTTAGGGAATGGATCCGTTCTCTCTGATTCCCATAGCAAATAATCTTGTTCCAAAAGTCTACAAATACAAAGAGATTATCATGTGTCGAGGTAATCCTATTGACCGATTAAGAATCATTGCTCGAGGCAAATGTGGCGTAAATAAAGCCAGATTCCCATAATACTTGACTAAATCCTTTGTCTAGTTGATTATTCAGAATCAGAGAATGCTTAATCTTGAACCCCCAATAAACATCAAAGGAAGAATCAGCAAAATTCGAGCCTTTAAACTCGGTCTCAGTAACCTGTCCATTTCCATACTCATTTCCTGATCCTTCATAGCTCAATATCTCCCAGATGATGAAAAATCTCCAGAAAGAAGTCCTGCTGAGAGGAATTCACAACGTGATGAAATCGTGGCTCGAGATTCAACGAGACGTTCTTTTAATTACGATAAACTCGCAGTCAGTGATAATAATGTGTATTACACTGAAAATGTACTCTTCCTTGATTCAGTCCTCTTGAAATAAATAAATAGATTCCGTTTGGAACCATGCATGCAGGAGAATTCTTTGGAACTCGAGGAATTCTTACCCAAGAAGATATTGATGAAAAGCCTTTGTTATACTCTAGTAAATTTGATGTTGATGAAATGTCTAGACTGACAGTGGTAAATTTTTCGAGAGTTTTTTCATGCTTCATCTTGAATAATCATATAGATTGCAGAATCAACAGAAGTTGCAGTTTTGGAACTCAATCGAGAAAATTTTGCTCTCATTCCTGCTTATCTCCAAGTAATGACAATTTTTTTTAATGTCTAACATCCACATAGCAAATAGTCAAAGCAGGAATTATTGGAACAAAGGAATTTGATGATTTTGACATGGAGTCTGAAATCAGGGCGATTAGAGATTGGTCAAAGTTGAAGAATAAAGAACTCAAAGAAGTCTATAAAGCAATCAGTCGACCTCATAACACTCATTTCAAAAAATATGAATAACTCATAAATAATTTTTTTTTTTAGCATCAAGTGTAAAATTACCCTTTCTATAATAATAGCATCTTGATTTTTAATGCATGCCTGTATTATCTAAATTTCACAATTTTAAAATTGTATTTTCTTTTTCTCTTTTGTAAAAATTTCATCGGTTTAATTGATTTGATTGCTTTCTTTGTCATCTCTTCGAAAAAGCTTTTTTGACAGAGCTCCACAGAGCTGCTCAAAGTGTTGATTTAGATGGAATTTGGCTCTTTTCTTCAAAAGAAAAAAAATTTTACAATCAGAAGAGATTTTTTTTGTTCGAAAGTCATTTCTACTTTTATGTCTCAATCTTCGAGAGTTAATCAAAAAGACTTTGATTTCAGAAACTGTCTCCACAAAATAAATTGTGTCGGATCTTTTGAGGAAAATATCGGACATCCAACAATGCCTGGAATTCTGTAGAAAGATTGAGAAGTCCTGAACCCTCAACTCAAAAAGAAGGGATATTTGTCAGGAATAAAAAGTCAGTATTCAAACCAAATATGCTAAAAGTGAAAATTGATTTTTAAAAAGAGTGATCGAAATGAAACAATACAAAATATAGTTATATCAATAGTAATGACAAAAAAAAATTATTCAATTACATTCAATATCCCCTGCATCTTTCAATTAACACCCATTGATTTGATCTTATCTTCTAAATCTTTAATCATTTTATTGCAAGAGTTGAGTGATTCCTTGAGGCCAGAATCGTCAACTTTAACGTTTTTGAAATCCACACTTGGATATTCTTTTGTGTACCAGTACTGGGTGGGAACATCCATTTTAAATTCCAATTTCTTTATTTCAGGCAATTCAGCATCGAATGTAAAATCTTGTTCTTTATTGATACCATCCAATCTTTTTATTTGTGGTAATAACTGAAGGGTACTTTTGCGGTAATCTTTATCATCACAAACAGGGTTTTTGAACTTCTGATCCAATGTTTGCAAATAAAGAGTCTGAAGTGCAGGGAGGCCAGCCAGTACTTGCAAGTTCTTTTGCTTTAATTGATTTCCATGCAAATCCAAACTCAACAATCCAGTCAAGTTCTTCAAAGAGTCAATATTAGTAATGTAGTTTCTTCCAAGCTTGAGAACTTGAATCTTGGACAGTTTAATCAAACCAGATATATCTCTGAGGTTATTTTGCGTAAGATCCAATAATATCAAACTTGAGCAGTCAGGAATATTTCCAAGAGAAGAGATGTTTTTTTCTTGAAGGTTGAGGGTAAATATTGTCTCAACGTCAAACTTGTTTGTGTAGAGTTTAAGGTATTTGGTGTCAACTTGAGTTTCAGTCTTGCTCTTATCCATTTTATGCCGCTTTAACTTTTATCTAACTTTTTTCAGTTGTAAAATGTGTTGTTTATTATTTATTTCTTGAAACAACCTCGGATAAAAACTGGATAATTAATTTATTGTATTGTGTTCATTCAACGACATATTAAAAATTCCAACCGAACCAAGTCAAGAATTATTTCTTTCTATAGGGTACCTTGGAATTTGGATTTCCCTACTTTAGCAAAATTCCTCTTCCTCTTTCATTTTTTTTCATAATTTGAGTTTTTCGAGTTTAATTCATCCAAATGTTTGAGAACAAAAAATAAAAATCTTGCTCATGAAAATAAAGATAAAAAATTCGATCACCAAGAGAAAGGGGAAAAAACGAAAAGCTGAAAGTAACTCAAGTCAAAATTAAGAAAAGAGGGAAAAAATTTTGTCCACTTTTTGGAAATTTTCCAACATTCGATCCTTACAGAATTTCAATTGAAACGATTTCCCCAAACCTCAATACAGGTAATCAAAATCTTCATTTTCGACAGCATCTTTTCATTCAATCAATCAATAAACTCCTTGATTTTTACGTAAAATTTGCCAATGGGAGTTTATAATATTAACAGACGGATAGACACAGAAATATAGTCACAATTTTGGATCCTTTCATTTCGACCAAAAAAATGGATAAAGAGAAACAATCCCGAAAAGAAAGAGGAATGGAGCATCACAAGTTTCTTGAAACCATGTGCAAGATACTACTGCCACTCAGGCAAATCAAATCCACGCAATTAGAAAAGGCATATGACATGACTGCAGAAGATCATGGTTTTGAATTGAGCACTCAAGAAAAAGAAAATCTCTTTAGTTTCATGAAAGATATCAAGCAAATCGTTGATGTGAAAGATCCCAGCCAAAAACATGATTTTGACATGATGGGAATTGACCAAAATGGAAAGTTGTGTGTGATTGATTGGAAGACAGGGAGCTTTGACCCTAAACGACATAAAAGCGTCAATGACTATGTTCAAGAGAATTTGGATGTCAAAACTGGATTCATTGTTTACTTGGATTTAGGCCAAAAAGTTGAAATAAAAAAAGAAACTCATCTTTTCGCCGCAGTATCATCCCATATGGAAGAAAAGAAAATCCCCTTCGAACAAGCTAAAAACAAAGAATTGATAAAATCTCGAGAAGAGCAAGAAAACGATTTGGCAGCACTCAGCTCTATTCTCAAAGACAAAGAGCTGCATTCAAAAGGCTTGAAAAACGACTATGGCTCGATAAAATACATTGAACTTCTCAGAAAATTAGTAAATGATCCAAAAGATGAAAAAAACCAAAAATGGATCTCTTGGTTTATCGGGAAAAATGCAGATGTTTGTAAAGAAACTTGTTTAGTCAATGTTCGAGACTTTTTCCGCAAGTTTAAACATATTTATCCATCTTAGAGGGAAATATCATTTTTCCTCCAAAATCAAACTCAAGACTAAATATTATTTTTCAAACTTGGTTGCTAGTATACGGTTGTATATTTTTAAACAAATAAATCATTATATATTACAAGGATCGAGGTAATTAAAAACATAGATATTCGTTTTTAGTTGGAAAGTTGGCTTTGTTTTGTGTTTGGATCTTGTTTATCTTTTGTGATTGCAATTCCAGTGCTTTCGTAATGAGATTTTCCTTTCAAAGAAATCCTTCTTGCTCTTTGTTCTTTTGGTTTTCCGACCACTACAATGAATAATTGTTAAATAAAAAATTTCCCAGTGATTTTTACAGTTCCCACAACAAGGTAAATAGGCTGTCCAAGGTTTGCTGAGAATAAACTTGAATAAGGTCTTGCCACATTGAATCCAATTAGTCTCAGCAAATTGATCATTCATTGAGAGAGCTTTCTGCTGCATAATTAAAGTCCCAAATTTTGAACTGTTGTCTTTGATATATAAATTCCCTTGGTAAACGCTAAAAAATGCGTGTGTTCTTGAAACTGTCATATCTGATAACTTCAAATGACTTCCGACTCCTCTTCCCTATTGTGATGGATTATTAGCTCGTAAATTCAACAACAATGGTTCATACAATTTTGAATTCTTCATTTTTTGAGAGGCCAATAAAATGTAATCCAGTTGTTTCCTGATCTCGTGAAAATGATTCGAGGATGACATAAGAGTCTCCAATCCTCTCTTTAAAAGGGAGCAAACAAATTTCTCTCCCCTCCCATGTAATATTCAATGGGAGCATTTGCTTGCACAACTCACAGTTCAGGCTGCTCCAGAAGATTGTCACGATATTTGGATGTTGGTTGATATTGAGCTTGCTTCTCAGCCAGTGTTGGATACATCTCAAATGAACAAACCGCATTGAACCTGTACAGTCACAAGGACTTATTAGTGGATCATTTTTCTCTGATTCATCCAAAAGACATATTTTGCATATGTTTCCATTAAGACTTCTTCTTTCTTCTGATTTCACTCTCCATCCTCCAAGGCTTTCTCTCTCCTATCATCATCATTATTGAGAACACTTCAAATTCGTACTTTTATATGTTCCTTGATAGATGTGATTATTAAATCATTTACAAGTTTGTTCTCTTCTGCGATATTAACCTTTGTAGACTTTTAGAACTTGGCGAAAATTTCAATTACCTGATTGATTTTTAAAAGAACTCTTCCAATTCGAATGATATCTCCAGTCTCAATTTTATGGCCCTTTGTATTGCTTCCTTTTTCAACAATTTCCCAAAATGCCTCTTCAGAATCCTCAATTTTAAGCTTTTTTGGCATGATGTTGAGACCACCTAAATATTAAATCACCCATACCCCAAACCTGATTACTTGATGTTTCATAAATAGATGCTATTGGAAATGAGGCTCCTTCCATATCTCCTTGTCGACCATTATCATTCTCCACGAGGAAAGAGTTGATGAGAATTGAGGGATCGAGGCGAATCATCTCCTCTCCAAACCTCGAAAGGTTGCACTGTCCTGTCACTTTGAAAGTTTGGGTATGCACATTTGAATTCTCATAGTCATATAACCCAAATGAACTCTTTGTCCAAGTCTTGGTTTTAATCTTTAAAGCACGAGTTGAGAAGACTGACATGGCAGTAGAAAAATTTTTCAAAGAATAGTTTGAACTTTTATCGCGTTGTTTTAATACAGTGCTTAAAAAAGACTCTAACTTAGGGCGTATAAATCAAGTTTAATTCGCTTTTCATACAAAAGAGAAAGATGTAGATTTTTAATTTTAACCTTTTCTTTAATTTAATATTCCAGAATTATCTCATGTTTCTCTGAGCAGCTCACAACCTTCTTTGTTTCCTGAAAAATTATATTTGGGATGGTATTTGAAGTGATTGAAAGCTTATTTCCAATTCTCCAAATATTCGGTGAACAAAAGGAGAAAATCGCAAAACGAAAAATTTTATTGAAAAGCTAAATACAGAAAAATAGCCAGGCCTTTTTTCACGACTACCTTTTTACTCAATTTCAATTTTTAATATTTCGTCGTTTCAACAACCAAGATACAGATTTTTTGAGCAGATCACTGAGAAAAGAATCTCTTGAAAGACGATGGAATAGTTGGTTTTTTTGTTTCATTTTCAATTTTAATGTTATTTAATTTCCAAAAAAAGGTGGCAAAATAATTTTACGGCCAAAAAGGCTTCTTTCTGTCCATAATCCAAAAGAATGAAACTCAAGGGAGAGCACTTTGATATGGTTAAACCTAAAAGAGAGCTAAATGAGTAGTTTTTGTCGCGAAATCAGAAGCATAATCTATAGATTGTGATGTTCTGAGCCACAATATGAAACTCAAAAGGTCCATTCTAAAAAGGTTATTAATAAAGTGATTGTCCATGTTCTGAATTCCTACCTGAATGTTTTTTTTATAAATATCTTTTGCATTACTGAGATAATTGACAGAACTTCGAAACAAGTTGGAAATGTCGAGAATAAGTTTTTCTCTTAAAATCAAAGTTGTTTTTGTGTAATTTTTCAACTTTCTTTTCTGAAAACACAATTCATTTTGAAAGTTGAGCCCCTTTTGTTTTCAAAGTTTGTATTTATTTTCATCTTAAAGATAGAATTTTGGGGAATAAGTCACTCTCGTTTTTCTATCTTGAGATTTTTCGTCCTTATCGAGATCACATTCATTAAAAATTTGAAAAAAAAATCAGACTTCTCACCAACTCCCTTTTTGAAATAAACTGGCCGATCAGTGAATCAGCATTTCTGACTAAAGAGAAAAATTTGAATTGATTTTAAACGGAACTCGTCTCTAACGATGACTTTTTCTCATGAATTATCGTATTCGAATTTCATCTGGTATCAAGAATCTGACCATTGGATAGATTTTTTTTGAACCATTTGGAGAGACTCAAAATTGGATTTTCCTTAATAATTTAGGCGAGATTCTCTTTCTGGACGGATAATTAATTCTGTTTGATTTTTCTCAGAATCCTATCTTAAATTTAAAGAAAGAAGCTTTCTATAAAATCTAAATTGATTATTTATTTCAAGATTCGAAGAATGGAGAAAACTACTGATGACCAACAGCAGCTAACCAATGGAGATGGCGAAAAAACTCTCCAGCCTGAACACGATTTTTATCGCTACTTTGGTCGCGTCATTACAAACGTTTTTACTTATTTCCGAAGAGAACTCAAATGGTTCAAAAAGCATCCAACTATGTTTTCCAAATTATCGTTACCCGAGTTCTTTGAAGAGGCAAATGCAACAATCGAAAGATGTATCGAGGTCTGGAAGACTATGAAAACATACTCTGACGGGAGAATATGCTTCCATGTTTACAAGATGTTTTATTCTTTGCTCAGAGATCCTGAATACCAACAATTATCAAAATATGAAAAAAACATCCTGCTCTGGTCAACCCTTCTTCATGACATTTGCAAGAGAGGCGCCCCTGTCGTCAAAGGAAAAGATCCGATCCACCCATTTAAAGGGGCTTGGCTCTCTTTATATTACTTTAATGATACATTCAAATTTGTGAACCTTTCAAAAAGCGACTTTGAAGAATGGGACGAGATATTTAAAGAAGCATATCAAAAAGGGATTGACGATAAAGAAGTCCAAAATCATATCATTGTCCCACATGTAAAGCAGTTTATCGATCAAAAACTCGCAGGAAATGATTTTGTCATTCAAGTGCTCCTCTTTGTGCTTTTACATCAATCAGTGCCAACTCTCAAGGATCATCCTCACGCCTCCATGCTTGAACCTCTTGAAGATGAAGTCCCCAAATACTTTAATAAGAGAATGTTTAAAGTTTTTCACGTTTTCCTCAGACATGACTCTTTTTCATATCTTTTATTTTCGCCAAAAGTGAGAATTGCTTTTGGAAAAGAAATTGACGATAATATTGAACTCCTTCATAAACATATTGTCTAAACATCTTGATGTGTTCAAAATCCCTTTGAAATTAATTTCATTCATCACATTATATAGTTGTATTTTTTAAAGACATAAATGAGATCCTAAGAATAATGACCTAACTTTTTACAGATAAACAAAAACAAGACTTAATCACTTTAAACAAACAAAGAGAACAAGTTATTCACAAGTGAATTTAGAAAAAGAACAAAAGATTCTCTGTAATCAGTCCGATTTATAAACTCCTCGTCAAGGTTTGGAATCTATTGAAATTGGCACAAGAATACAGTCAGGATATCCTGAATTTAAGCAGAAGTCCTTTTGGTTTCGATGGTATCTTTAGGCGGCTTTATGGATTTCAAGGAATTATTCGCATTATTGAGAACTAAAAAAATCAGTATCTAATTATTTCAAAACTAAAACATACCGGAACTTACACAAGGTAAGAAAGCAATCCAAGGCTTTTTCAAGACAAATTTAAAGAGCATTTGGCCGCATTGGATCCAAGGGCTTTGAGAGTCTTCATCAGTCAAGATCAGTGGGCCTTTCTGTAAAACCTTTGTTCCAAACTTTGAAAGGTTATCCTTCAAAAAGAGCTTTCCTTTGAAAACTGTGAGAAAAGCGTGGGTTTCTGATACTGATGGGTCTGATATTTTTAGGTCACTTCTAGACCCACTTCCCTATAAAGAATAATTAATGATTTCAAAAGACGAAATCTCTTACAATTATCAACTTTCTATTAACAGAGAGGTCGACAAAGTGCAACGCCAGAGATCCTTCTTCTCTGGAAAAAGATTCAATGACAGCGTAAGAAGTCTTTGGAATTTTTTCAAGAGGAATTAAGGATATTTGCTCTTTGCTACAATTGATATAGCATGGCAGCTTGGTTTTACAGAGCTCACATTGTAAATTTCTCCAGCAGAAAGTCGTCACAGGGCCGTTTCCTTCATGAGCATTGAGTTTACTCTTCATCCAATGCTGAATACATCTGAGGTGTACATATTTCATTGATCCAGTACATTTACAAGGGGTAATCAATGGATCATTCTTTTCATTTTGGGAGGATAAGCAAATTTTACAAAGGATTCCTGAGCTGTTCATGATGGACGATGTGCTGAGATTTGGATTCTTCTTGACAGAGAAGGAATCTTCCTTTCGACTCTCGACTTGCAAAGTTTCTTTTTGGTCTCTGATAAAGTTCAAGATTGTGCTCTTATATGAATTCTCCAATGTATTTTGTGTTGCTTTAATCTATATCATACAGTATTAATTTTATAATTATCAAAGTTGAAACTCACTTTGTGAACCCTCAACATGATGTCTCCCATCTTAATCAAGTCTCTTTCCTTCAAGAGATAGCCTTTACTGCCGTCTTCTCCGTCTGCAATACACCAAAATTCTTGATTAGCTTCTTTGTTCTCCTTTCTTATGGGAGCAATTTTTACGCCGTCTGGAGTCGAATTAGTAAGAAGTCCAAAGAAAAAGGTACCTGAGCCATCACTTATTGTAGCTAGACGTGAGAGAGTATTGGAATTTAATGATTTTTGGGATGTGTTTATAAAAATTTGTTCATTTCCAGATCTAAAGACACTACATGATTCTTTTATAGAAAAGTTTCGAGAGTGCAGACTTGGATTTTCATAATGGAAGAAGCCGTAGGAAGATTTAGTATAAGTCTTAGTTTTTATTGTAAGACAATGATTAGAAAATAATGACATGGCAAGAGTTTAGAAAAGTTATTTTTTAATTATTGCTCAATCGAATATCTCAAACCTCTTGAAGTAATTGAGAATAAATTAATCGATTTATACCCAGAAATTAAAACACTTCTAGATTAACTGATCTGGTCATTTCTTAAGCCTATTAAATTCTAGAAAAGATGAATTTAAATCTAAAAAGGAGCCTTCTTCATCTTTGTGGGAGCTCTCTCTCTACTGAGAACTGTATGACTCAAAAGGACTCATAAATACTGTAGTTTTTTAACTTCTCATTCATTTTTGGTGAGAATCCTCAGATGAGTTGAAACTTAACTCTAATTCATCACTTGCCATGCGCTATTTCAAGCGAGGGGATTATTTGAAAGATTCAAGGCGGTAGAAATTTCTTTGACATTTTCCATTGTTTAATTCAAAAGAAAGATTTTAGAGGATGACTTCATCTCATTCAAATAAGGAAAACAAACTATTCACTGGAAATGATCAATCACCATACAGTTGCTTCAAACTCTAGTCTTAAGTTCCCCAGCCAGAGCTTTCAGATGGAAGATTTAGATTAAATAATCGAATGAACATCAGTTTTCCAGAGTCTTCTTTCTTTGAAATAAGGGAACTTGAGTGTTCTTAAATTCAAGTCTTCTCATAGTGAAACAAGGAGAGCTCTCGAATAAAAAGGAAACAAACCATTTTATTTTCTTTGAACTTTTCAGAAAAGCTGAGAAATTGTTTGCCTAGTTCTAACTTTGCTCAACTTTCAATCATTAGAATCTTCATTTTTAGGCTAACAAGTTAAATTTTAGATCTAAAAATAATTTCGGGCAAAACGAAAATTTAACCATTTAAACTCTTTCTGTTTCCCCATTCGAGA
>Ga0182738_1001757_pt1 | contig 26472 bp, 22 predicted proteins | sample eDN5th30CBELigMG_FD_128876 | JGI IMG/M metagenome (GOLD analysis project Ga0182738, IMG submission 128876) | Enriched Miracle-Growth compost microbial communities from Emeryville, California, USA - eDNA 5th pass 30_C BE-Lig MG (version 2)... ...
CCGGCGGCGGTCACCGGCATCAGACCCATCCGAGCTGCCGGCGAGGCGCCTCGAAGCGGCGTACGGCAGAACAGTGGAAAGGTCCGGCTCCCCGGTACGAACACGTCCTGGGCGCTGTAGTCGTAGGAGCCGGTTCCCTTGAGCCCCTGGACATGCCAGCCGTCGTTGATGGAGATCTGCTCACGTGGGAGCACCGCTACTTGCATGTCGGGTATCCCGTCACTGACCCAACGCATCTCGCCGTCGTCCATCGGGAAGAATCCGGCGGCCACGTATTGGGAGTGGCCGATACCCGAGCCGAAGCTCCACGATCCGCTCAGCCGGTAGCCGCCGTCGGCTGCGACGCCCTGGCCGTTGGGGAAGTATTGGCCGCCCAGTGTGACGTGATTGTCGTGGGAGGTGAACACCTCATCGAACCCGTCGTCGGGTAGGTACGCCGCGGCCGCGAACGACGACGGCATATTGGCGATACCGACCCAGCCGAACGAGCCGTCCTGCCAGGCCATTTCGATCCAGGTCTCGATCATCTCGGCAAACGAGGGCTCGGCGCCACCGGCGGCGGCGGGATTGAACGCCGACATCAAACCGGTGCGCCACATCTCGTCGACGATGGGATCGGTCAGCGTACGGCGCTGCTCGGAAGCGACGGCCTCGGCCGCCACCAGCTCGCGCATGCCGCGCGCCAATGCGACGACCCTGCCGACCCCGCTCACCTGCGGAATCGCCCGGCGAATCCGCGCAGCGGCAGGTCGGCGCTGGTCAGCAGGCCGGGCGGCGCCGCCACCACCGACTTGATCGCGTTGAGGGCGGGCAATCCGGTCACGGTCATGCCGATCGAGGCGAAGTTGTCGGGGTTGGACAGGTCCACTCCGGGCTTGGGAAAGATCATGTGCTTGTTGTAGACGCACGGATCACCGGTGACCCGGGTGATGTAGCAGCCCTTGATGTTCCAGTTCGGTTCGGTGAACGGCGTCATCTGCCACTCCAGATGCGTCTCGACGCGCGGCACACCGTCGACCATCCCCTGATACTTGATGTAGTTGCCGCCCAAGGAGCCTTTGGGCAGGGTGTACCAGCCCAGGTCGACGTCCCTGGTGCACACTCCCAGTTCGTAGTCGAACGTCACCTCATCGAGGGTCAGATCGAAGCAGTCGGCCATCATCAGCACGCTGTCGGCGAACACTCGGGTGAACTTCTCCAGCTTGGCGGGGATGTCTGGATCGTCGGCCGGCTGGCCGTAGCCCACCTCGATCCAGGTGTCGCGGGAGTGGTGACACGACACGTCCACCGACTCGATGGTGGTGATGTTCTCGATCTCGGCGACATCAGCGGAACACACCACGCCGAGAATCTGATTGAGCCCCGGATTCATACCGGTGCCGTAGAAACTCGCGCCGCCCTTCTCGGCGGCCTCGGCCAGCAGCTGCGTCACCGGTTTGCCCGACGGGTGCGGGTGGTTGCGGTCGCGGTGCCAGCCGGTGATCCAGTCCGCGGTGGTCACGATGTTGATCCCCGCTTCCAAGATCGCGACGTAGAGGTCCTCGTCGGGAAACACCCCGTGAAACGTCAGCACGTCGGGCTTGGCGGCGATGATCTCCTCGACACTGCCGGTCGCGATGACCCCGTTGGGCGCGATCCCGGCCAGCTCGCCGGTGTCTTTGCCGATCTTGTCCGGCGAATAGCAGTGCACGCCTATCAGTTCGAGATCATCACGGGCGGCGAACCGCCGGATCATCTCGGTCCCGACGTTGCCGGTGGCGACCTGGAAGACACGGATGGGTGCGGCGGCTGCGTTCATGCGGTGAAACCTTTCTGCGCTCTGACTTCTGCGACCTCGGCAGCGCTGCCGCCGATGCCGTCGGGATAGAACTGCTTGGCCCACTGGCGGATTGCGGTGAACCCCTCATATTCCGCAGCTGCCAGAGCCGGCGGATCCGAATAACGCTGATGCGACCAGATGTGGATGTCCTGCTCGAATTGGCGGATGACTTCGCGCCCGAAATCGGCCGCCCGGGCCTCGGCGCGGGCGGGGTCGCCGGGCTTATGCGGTGACCGGCCGATGTAGACCATGAAGCGTACGTCGGAGGTGGAGTCGTCGACGGGGGTGATCGCCGAGATGGTGCGGTTGTCGATCATCCCCCAGCTCTTAGTCACCGCGATGCCCAAGCCGCCGTTGATGGCTTCCACGCCGCTGTTGACGTCCTCGATCTTCTGACCGTCGTCACCTTCGAAGGTGATGGTGAAGTCGACGTAGGACACCGGTTCGGCGAAATCGTGGCGGGTGAAGATCGGCACGATCGGGGTCCGGTGCACGTACTTGAAGTGGGCGAAGTCCACGCCGTTCTCCAGCACGTACTGCGGGTGCAGCTCCAGCCCCGTGCGAAGCAGCCGCTGTTGCGGGTAGTAATCGTCGGCGCTGCGATCGTCGAAGCTGGCGAACACATCCGGCGCGTCGAAGAACGGCGCCCGGCCCTGCGCGTCGTTCCAGATGTAAACCGACTCGTTGCGTTCGACAACCGGATAAGTGGTGATGCGCCGGCCGCGGTTGGGCTTGTCCTGGTACGGGATACAGACATTGCGGCCCTGCTGATTCCACTGCCAACCGTGAAACGGACATTGCAGCACCTCGCCACAGACGGTGCCGCCAAAACCCAGGTGTGCCCCGAGATGCTCGCAGTAGGCGTTCATCACGGTGAGCTGACCCGATTCGGCCCGCCAGGCCACCATCTCCCGGCCGAAATACTTCATGGCGTGGACATCGCCGACGCCGATCTCGTCAGACCACGCCACTTGAAACCAGCCTGTCGGGTTCATCGACAGTGGGGGTTTGGCCATTCAGCGCGTCCTCTCCGTTCACCCGTTTTCAGAATCATAGTGGTCACTATGAAACAATTGCTAGGCTTTCGGGGATGACTCAAACCGAACGGCGGACCAACAAGCGGGGGCTGGCAACCCGTGAGGCGATGTTGGACGCCGCGGTGCGCTCCCTGGCCACCGGGGACCCCGGCGCGGTGTCGGCCAGCCGGATCGCCAAGGAGAGCGGCGCCACCTGGGGCGCGGTGCAGTATCAGTTCGGCGACGTCGACGGATTCTGGGCGGCGGTGCTGCATCGCACCGCCGAGCGCCGCGACACCGCGATCTCGGCATTCGGCAGTGTGAAATCGGATGCGCCGCTGCGGGAACGGGTCGCGGCGATCATCGACACGCTCTATGACGGGCTGGCATCGCCGGATTCGCGGGCGATCGAGAACCTCCGGGCCGCACTCCCCCGCGACCACCGCGAATTGGAACGGCTGTATCCGCGCACGGCAGCCGAGTTGCACTCCTGGGGCAAGAGCTGGCTGACGACATGCCATGCGGCCTTCGCCGATCTCGGAGTCGACCCCCAGCGGGTGCGGGAGGTGGCCGCCCTCATCCCGGGTGCGATGCGTGGTTTGGTCTCTGAGCGCCAGTTGGGCTCATATGCCGATCTCGACGAGGCCCGCCGCGGCCTGACCAACGCACTGGCGGCATATCTCGAGCAGTCCCGGCCGGGCTGAATTCGGGGGCTGCGAAATCCGGGCGGCCACGCAAGGATGTGATGGTGTTTGGCCTCGTCGTTGTTGTCACACTCGTCGCCACCGTGCTCGCAGGCACGATTCTGGGCAAACGGTATCGCGTCGGCCCCCCGGTATTGCTGATCCTGCTCGGCGGCATGCTGGGTCTGATCCCCCGCTTCGGCGAAACCCAGCTCGACGGGGAGATCGTGTTGCTGCTGTTCCTCCCGGCGATCCTGTACTGGGAGAGCATGAACACCAGCTTCCGGGAGATCCGAGCGAACTTACGCGTGATCGTGCTGGTCAGCGTCGGCCTGGTGATTGCGACCGCGGTGGCGGTGTCCTGGACGGCGCGATCGCTGGGCATGGAGCCCCACGCGGCGTCGGTTCTGGGCGCCGTCCTCTCGCCCACCGATGCGGCCGCGGTGGCCGGCCTGGCGAAGAAGTTGCCGCGCCGGCCGCTCACCGTGCTGCGCGCCGAAAGCATCATCAACGACGGCACCGCGCTGGTGCTGTTCGCCGTGACTGTCGCGGTCGCGACGGGCAGCCCCTCAATCGGACCCATCGACCTGGTGGGCCGCTTCGTCGGTTCATACCTGGGAGGTATCGCGGCCGGCCTGCTGGTGGGCGCCGCGGTCACGCTGCTGCGCCGCCGCATCGACTCACCGCTGGAGGAAGGCGCCCTGAGCGTGTTGACTCCGTTCGCGGCGTTTCTGCTCGCCCAGACCTTTCACTGCAGCGGCGTCGTCGCGGTGTTGGTGTCGGCGCTGGTGCTGTCCTACGTCGGCCCGCGGGTGATCGGGGCCCGCTCACGGCTGCAGGCATACGCGTTCTGGGACATGGCAACGTTTTTGATCAATGGCTCACTGTGGGTGTTCGTCGGCGTACAGATTCCCGGCGCGGTACACGGGATCGAGAATGTCGGTGCTGGGCTTCGCCATGCCACGGTGCTGGCCCTCGCTGTCACCGGTGTGGTCATCGTGACCCGGATCGCCTGGACGGAGATCACCACCGTGCTGCTGCGCACCCTGGACCGACGCGCCGTGCAGCGGACCCGTCGGGTGGGCTGGCGCCAGCGCGCAGTGTCGAGCTGGGCGGGCTTCCGCGGTGCGGTCTCCCTGGCCGCGGCACTGGCCGTCCCGTTGACCACGCATGCGGGCACCCCTTTTCCGGATCGCAACCTGATCATCTACGTGGTCACCTTCGTGATCCTGGTGACAGTGCTGGTCCAAGGCAGCACCCTGCCCGCGGTCGTGCGGTGGGCACGGATGCCCGAAGACGCAGCGCACGCCGCGGAGTTGCACCTCGCGCGTACCCGCGCCGCCGAAGCAGCCCTGGAAGCGCTACCGCAGGTCGCCGACGAACTCGACGTCAGCCCGGATCTGGTGGGCCGGCTGCTCAAGGAATACCAGGATCAGGCCGAGCTGGTGGCGGTGTCCGATCAGCCCAACGCCGCCGCCGAACGTGACGACATGGTGCGCCGGGTGCACCTGGGCGTCCTCGAGCACAAGCGCAGTGCCGTCACCGAGCTGCGCGACCGAAATCAGATCGACGACATCGTATTACGTGAGGTGCAGGCCGAAATGGACCTGGAGGAAGTGCGACTGCTGGGGCCGGCCGATTCCGAGTAGTTGACCGGGTCGCGACTGGAGGCGACAGGCCGATCGCAGACCACTACTATCCACTTCGTGAGCGATTCCTCGGCCCGCCGATTGAGACTCACCAGGCGCGGCACTGTACTGGCGGCAGTTTTGCTGACCGCCCCGGTCGTGATTCCCGCCGGCACACCCGGTGCTGTGGCGCCGGCCAGCGCGGCCTGCCCCGACGTCGAAGTGGTGTTCGCCCGTGGGCGCCTGGAATCACCCGGGGCCGGCGCGATCGGCAACGCGTTCGTCAGCGCGCTGCGCTCCAAGACCTCCAAATACGTCAGTCTGTATGCGGTGAATTACCCCGCTGACAATGAGATCGACAAGGGCGCCAACGACATGAGCGCCCACATCCAGAACACCATCAACGGCTGCCCCAACACCCGCATCGTGCCGGGGGGTTATTCGCTGGGCGCCGCAGTCACCGATGTGGTGCTGGCGGTCCCCTTCTCGGCGTTGGGCTTCACCAATCCCCTGCCACCGGGCGCCGACGAACACATCGCCGCAGTGGCGCTGTTCGGCAACGGCAGTCAATGGGTCGGACCCATTACGAACTTCAACCCGATCTACAACGATCGGACTATCGAGCAATGCCATGGCGCCGACCCGATCTGCAATCCCGCCGACCCGAACACCTGGGAAGCGAACTGGCCGCAACACCTGGCCAGCGCCTACATCTCCGCGGGCATGGTCGACCAGGCAGCGGACTTCGTCGCCGGAAAGCTGTAGCCGGCCCTGAACTGACCGCCATCAGCCCTTCGAGAGTTCGGCGGCATCGCGGCCCAAGCCCCGGAACCCCACGCAGGGTTCCTTGACTCCGATCACGAACGGCAGCGCCTTCCACCGAAATCGCATCCTGCCGCGAATCCCCATGGCGTCCGCCGGCGGTTGTACCGCCGACTTCGCGAGATCCAGGTAGTACGTCGATGTTTGGCCCAGTCCTTCGAAGTCGTGCAGCAGTGGCGTGCACACGGCACGAACCGGCTCGTCCAGCCGCTGCGCGATGGCGTCGGTCATCAACACGTATTCGGGAACCGGCACCAGGTTCTTGAGCATCCGATGCACCAGGATGACGTCGACACCGGCAAGTTCGGTGTGGCGCTTGACCTTCTGCTCGGCCACCTCGCCCTCATGCGCGACAAACTTCAATGAGAGGTTCATCAGCTGCTCGCAGCTTTCACAGTGACAGTTGCGGCCGTTCTCGATCCGGGCCCGACGATTCAGGAACGCCTGATGCATCCGCGACAACCGCTCACTGACCAACACCTGGGCGTCACCGTCGGGCGCCCAGAAGAAGGCGGCGTCGCCCTCCAGCTTCGCAAGCTTCATGCCCTTGGCGGCATCGATGACCGATTCCAGCAGAGCGGCCACTGCCATCTGGGCGTGCACCAGATGGGTCCGGTTCCAGTTCATGTAGGCGGTGTATCCGCCGATGTCGGCAATAACGAGTACCGCGCGCCGGATGGCCATGAACACAACAGTCTAGTCCCGGCTGCTAGCCATATCCACGCTTCACCAGATGCCGTGCACCGGCCTCCATGGCCGCTGGGTCGGCCACCTCGAAGTCGAAGGTGTTGGCCAACCGATCGGTGATGTTGAAGACCAGACCGACCGCCAGTGCGTCCTTGACCTGCACGGCAGTGACACCGCTCGCGAGTACGGCCCGCACATCGTCGGCCTCGACGCGGTGCTGGCGCGTCAGCTTGCCGAGCAGGCGAAGGGTGGCCCGGAGCTCTTCGGTGATCGGGGCGGTGTCCAGATCGGCGAGGGTGGCAGCCGCGGTCGCGTCGTCGTAGCAGATGTTGGAGGTGGCCGTGTGCGCGGCGACGCAGAACGGGCAGTCGTTGACTTTCGAGACGTAGGCGGCCATGAGTTCTCGCTCCCCGATGGTCCACGCCGACGGCCCGCGCATCGCCTCGTTGGTCAGCGGACCACCGCCGTAGAACTCCGGGCGATAGAACGCGAGCTTGACGGCGTCGACAACCGGCTGTCGTGACACCAGCCGAATGATGCCCAACAGGGCCTTGGTGCGTAGCCGGTGGCCGCGATCGAGGACTGCCAGTCTCATCGTGTTCCCCGGTCTTCGGTGACGTCGGCCAGCGCTTCCAACGCGCCGGCGTACTGCCGCGTCGCTTGACCGACCGCCGCGCACACCACGATCTCGAAGATCTGGTCTTCGCTCAGTCCTGCGGCTGCCACGGCGGCAACGTCCTCGTCGGTCACGCCGTACGAGCGCAGGGCCACCTTGTCGATCAGCGTCTTGATCGGTTCCCCGAGACCGGCGTTGTCATACGCGGCTCGGCGCAGTGCCAGCGGTGCCGTCGCGTCCTTACCCAGAATGCGCTCCAGCAGCGCTCGATGTAGTTCGGTGATGTCGGACATGGGTTTTCGTGGACCTCCTCGTCCCGCGCGGGGCCACATCGACTGGTCACTACCGGTCCATTGTGCGTCCGCGGGACCGTTGCGGTCCAGATCAGCGCGACAGATCCGCCGGCGGGGTGTGGACGAGGCCGGGATCGGGTGCCCCCGACATACGCAGCAGCCCCCGCACCACGCGGACGACCAGCGGCCAGGAACGCGGATCACGCAGATTGATGGCGCCGAGCAGTTGTTTGACCATGGACAGCGTGTCGAAATAGATCCGCTCGACCGCCAGGTTCTCGTGCTCGTCGAAGACGAAGTAGGCGGTCATGCGGGTGCGGTGGCGTGATCCGGTGGCCGGAACAGTGCCCAGCGGACCCAGATGTGTTCCGGTCAGCCAGAATTCGACGATTACCGCGTCGGCGCTGTGGCGCAGCGCGATGATCTCGTGATTCTGGTCCGGGAAGGCCACGCGGGTGTCGTGATAGTAGCCGCGCACTTCCGCGTCCCCGTCGTGCACGGTCAGCGTCGGGATGATCTCGTAGTGGGGATGCGGGAACGTGGCCAGCACGTCGTCCCAGTCTTGGCGCACTTCGTCCCGGAAATGATCGAGGACCAGCTTTTCACGGGCGTGCAGGACCTCGATGGACGGGATGGCGTAGCGGTCGGTCACGGCGGCCCCCTATGGAGTCAAGCGTTGTCCTGCAAGCGCCCTTCATGTTCATGGCTCGCCTGCCGATACTGCCGCAATTCGGCGCGCACCGCCGCGTCCAACGCCCGGTCCAGGCTGGCGTGCGCCGACCGCCGTGCGACCCGGCGCATGGCGCCGACCAGGTCGGCGGCCCAGGCGAGCTCGTCGTCATTGGTCGGCAACCACCCGGGCCCGCGCTGGCGGACCACCTCGGCGTGTCCGCTGCGGGTCAGAAGTTCGGCCGCGTCGTCCAACCTCTGGTCGACGGCGGTCACGGTCTCCAGCATCGCCGCCAGGGGCATCCCGCGCGACATCAGCGTGGCGAGATCATCGATCTGGTCGGTGTCGGCCACTCGGTAGACGTCGTCGGCGTCGGTCGGCTCGACGACTCCACTGGTGGCCAGGTGCCGCAGCAAGGGGGCGTCCAACCGACCCAACCTCGCCTCCAACTGTTCGCGCGTCATGGTCTGCGACACCGGACGTGACCACGGCGCGGTCACCAACTCTCCCAGATCGGCCAGATCCAGGACCTCGACCAAGGCTTCGCCGCGTTGCAGCCCGGTCAGGAACTTCAGGATGTGTTTGACCGTGAATCCCTCGCCGAGCAAACGGATGACCGCCTGCAGCTGCTTCAAGTGCCGGTCGGTGTAGATCGCGACCCGGCCCCGGCGCTGGGGCCGGGGCAACAGGCCGCTCTCCTGGTACACCCGGACGTTGCGAGTGGTGGTCCCAGCCTGTCTCGCAAGATCGTCGATCCGGTACTCGGTCACTATGACATCCTAGGCAGTCAGGACCGGGTCGCTGCTTGTCGTCGCGGCGGTGATCTTGAAGTCTTCCAGGTTCAGCGTCTTGAGTTGGTTGACGTATTGCGTGGCGAAACCAGGGAACATGGTGGCGTTGAAGCCGTCCTCGGTCAGATACCAGCTCTGGCATCCAGAGTTCCACGTGGTGGTCTTCAGGCGCCGCTGGATGTCCTGGTTGTAGCGGTCCTGCACCTCGGGCCGGACATCGAGCGATTTCCAGTCGTACTGCAGCAGTTTCGAGACCGCGCCGACGATGTAGTCGATCTGAGCCTCCATGTAGACCAGGGCCGAGCTGTGGCCGGGTCCGGAGTTCGGCCCGAAGGTGAAGAACAGATTCGGATAGCCCGATACCGCCACACTGCGGTAGGCGTAGGCACCCCTGCTCCACTCCGATGCCAGGTCGCGGCCGTCGATTCCGGTGATCGGGATCGGGGTGCCGGCTTTGGACACCTCGAAGCCGGTGGCGAAAACGATGGCGTCGAACTGGTGCTCGATGCCTTCGACGGTGCGAATTCCCTTGGGTGACAACCGAGCGATGGGCCAGGTCACCAGTTTGCAGTTGTCCTGCTGCAGTGCTGGATAGTAGTCACTGGTCATCAGCAGTCGCTTGCAGCCGGCGGAGAAGTCCGGTGTGAGCTGTCGACGCAACCACGGATCCTTCACCTGTGCGCGCAGGTTCGCCAGACTGAGGGCTTCCACCAGCCGGGTGAACGGGCTGTCCCACACCACGCCGACCGCGACGGACTCGTGGCCCCAGAACCAGGCGGACCGCATCAGCTTCTCGGCCAGCGGCACATCCTTGTAGATCTTTTTCAGCCAGCCACTGGTGGCCGTGTTGAGCCGCGGCAGCACCCATCCCGGGGTGCGCTGGAACACCTTGACCGATTCAGCCACCTTGACCAGTTCGGGGATGATCTGCACACCGCTGGCACCGGTGCCGACCACGGCCACCTTCTTGCCGGTGAAGTCGTAGTTGTGATCCCAGCGGGCGCTGTGGATCTTGTGCCCCTCGTAGTCCTCGATGCCCGGGATGTTCGGGAAGCTGGCATTCGCCAGCGGCCCGGAGGCGACGATGACCGACTTGGCGCGCACCGCTTCCCGGCCATCCAGGTCGATGGTCCACTCGCCGGCATCCGCGTCGTAGCTGATCCCCGAGACGTTGTGCTCGAATCGGATATACGGTGCGATGCCGAAGGATTCGACCATCGTGTCGATGTAGCCGAGGATCTCGGCGCTACCCGAGTAGGTGTGCGACCAGTCGGGGTTGGGCGCGAAGCTGTAAGAGTACAGCCGTGACGGGATGTCGCAGGCTGCGCCCGGGTAAGTGTTATCGCGCCAGGTTCCGCCGACCCGCGTGCCCCGTTCGAAGATGACGAAGTCGGTGATTCCCTGGTCTTTGAGGCGGATGGCGGCACCGATGCCGGCGAAGCCGGCGCCGATGATCGCTACAGAGATCGTCATGTCCTGCGCCTTCACGCGACCGGCTCGTAGGTCAATTCCTGCGACCACGTTGGGGTGTTGTGCACCAACGCGGGCGGGATGACGCCGGTGATCTTGACCAGTGAGTCGGCCAGCCAGTGGTACTTCGAGCTGCGGTCGATCACCTTCTTGCCGTGCCACGAGATGAACTGATACATCGGCACCCGGCGAGCGAAGGCGCTTCGTTCTCCGACGCTTTGGAAGCGGCGCATCGCTTGGTAGAGGCGTTCTTCGTTGACGCCCATCGCCACGATGTTGTCGCGCATCTTGTTCAGCAGTGGGAAGTAGCTCAACGTGCCGATCAGCAGCGCGGGGTTCATCCAGCTGCCGACCAACTCGACGGCCAGCTTCCGCATGCTGGCGTGGCCCAGAATGTCCATCACCTCGAAGTCGACCGCCAGGTGACGCGACTCATCGGAGTTGATTCGCTTGAAAACCTCTTGGGCCACCGGGTCTTTCACCTCGTCGGTGATGAACTTGATCAACGCGCCATCCAGGGCCACTTCCAGCATGGGGATGACGGTGCCCAGGATCGACAGCGACATGCTGTCAGAGAACTTGTCCAGCCAGGTGATCACCAGCTGGACGTTGACGCTCGGCGGCGGAATCTCGTCGTCGTCCAGCATCCCCCACCGCCGCATCAACGCGAGCTCGGCGTTGGCATGCTTTTGCTCCTCGGCATGGAAGTGCTCGTAGATGCTCTTCAGGGTTGGCGTCGGGGCCTTCTTGGCGAGCGCCGCGAAACCACGAGCGCCGACGTTCTCGATCCACATCAGATCGGTCATAAACGGCTTGAGCTTGGCCCACAGCTCCGGCTCGATCAGCTCGGCCCCAGGGGCGTCCCAGTCGATGTCGACCAAGGCCCACTGCTTGTCCTTGATCTTCTGCAGCATGTCATCGAGGTTCATCGCCATGATCGGCTGTATTCCTTTCGCGAGACGGGTCAGTTCTTGGGAAGGACGCGGCCGAGCAGACCGGCGCCACGGGCGTAGAGCGCGGGGAAATGTCGCTTCAGGTGCCAGATGACGGTGGCGTCGATCTGCGGCACCACATACAGCCGGCCACTGTCGTGCGCGTCCAGCGTGCGCGCCGCGACACTGTCGGCGGACAATCCGGTCCAGCGGGCCAGCTGCTGGCTCAGGCTCATCGAGCCGGGAGTGATCCGGCCGTCGGTGAAGACGTTGGTCTTGACAAAGGTCGGGCAGAGCACGGTGACGGCGATGTCGGTGCCGTCGAGTTCAGCGGCCAGGGTCTCGGACAGCGACATCACCCCGGCCTTCGACACGTTGTATGCCGCCATCGAGGGGGCGGCGGCGAATCCGGCCGCTGAGGCGACGTTGATGATTCCGCCGCGACCGGCCGCACGCAGCAGCGGGGTGAAGACTTCGCAGCCGTAGACCACGCCCCACAGGTTGATGCCAAGAGCCCAGTCCCAGTCCTCGAATCCGATGTTGCCCACGGGTTTTCCCCCGATACCGACACCGGCATTGTTGATGACCAGGGTCGGCGCACCGGCGAATATCTCCCGAGCCTGCGCAGCCAGCCGCTCGACGGCGGCACGGTCCGAGACGTCGCACTGCACCGCGTGTCCGGTGCCGGTGGGCAGCTGCTCGATCAGCGCCACCGTCTCGGCCGCGCGTGCTTCGTCGATGTCCGCGCAGATGACCTCGCCGCCTCGACGGGCCAGCTCCAGGGCGAACGACCGCCCGATGCCACTGCCGGCGCCGGTGACCACTGCCTTGGCGTCGGCCGTCCGTCGATCATTGCGAAACAGGGACAGCACCGTGTCGAGTCCGAACATCAGCGTCCCGCCCGGAGTTCGTCGGATCGCTGGTCGGCGTAGACACCGGCGATGAAGGCCGCCACGCGGCGCAGCGCGGGTTTGGCCTCCGGGGCCAGCCGCGGCAGGGCCTGGAAGACATGCACCATTCCCGGCCACACCTCCAAGGTGCTGGCTCCGCCGTTACGGCGGATCTCGGCGTCCAAGTAGCGCGAGTCGGCACTGAGGATCTCGAAGTCACCCACCTGGGTGAACACCGGCGGCAGCCGATCCGCCCGGCCGAAATCGAGTCGAAGACGCACATTGTCGGGGTCGTGGCCCCGCACGTAGAGCTCCACCAGTCGGCGCGCCGAGGCCGCCGACACCGCAGGGTCACGCCGCACCTTCTCCTGCTGCTCGGCCAGCTTCAGCGTGAGGTCGATCAACGGCGAGAACAGCACGACCCCAGCCGGTTGAAACGCCGGCTCGTCGGCATGTGCGAGCAACATGTCGCAGGTCAGGTGGCCGCCGGCGGAGTCCGCGCCGATCACGACCTCCGAAGCGGCGTACCCCTGGGCGAGCAACCACCGGTAGCCGGCTTCGACATCGTCGGCGGCCGACGGGAACGGGTTCTCGGGAGCCAGGCGGTAGTCCACAGAGAACATCGGCAGGCCGGTTGCCTCCGAGAGCCTGGCGACCAGCTTGCGGTGAGTCCGCGTCGAGCACAACACGTAGCCGCTGCCGTGCACGTAGTAGCCCGCCCTTCGGCCGAACTCAACTCCGGGCCCGAGCACCCATTCGCCGCGCACCCCGGCCTCGCGCACCGGAATGACCCTGGTTCCGGCCGGCGTCGAGCCGAGCGTGCCCATGATGGTGGCGATCAGACCGCGTGCGAACGCGATACCCGGTCGATTCATCGGAATCATGTTGTTGAGAACGTGCAACGTCCAGCGCGTGGACGCGCCGGTCACCACGGCACGCATCGATGCGCGAGTGGGCACTGGCGGCAGGGGCAAGCCATCGGGTTCCGTCACGGCACACACAACACCAGCCATCGTGCCATTTGTCAATGGCACGATGGCTGTCGTATATGTATGTCTGCCTGGCGCCGCCAAGCCGCGATCTGCTTCCTTGGCGTGCAGGTGTTGGCTGGCGACGGTCTGCTGGAGCTGGGCAGCCTGTCGGCAGCACCGGCGCCGACCGGTCCCGCGGCGTCAGGAAACCGTGACCGGGCCCAGCAGCTCGGGCATCTCAGCCTGGTACGGCGGCAGGCTCGGCGTTGCTGGCCTCAATTGAGGCGACGGGGCCGGCGGTGGCGTTGAACCCATGCTCCAGTTGCCGTCGTTGCCGGCGGTGTAGGCCAGCCAGACCCGGTCGACGCCGGCCTGGGCCTTGGCTGCCTTGAGCAGTTCGTTCTGATACCCGGTCCGGGGTACAGCGAAGGCGCCCTGCCCCACGCATGCCAGGGCTCCGCCGGCGAACTGGCCGGCGCCAGAGCTGATGTGCCAGCCGTCAGGGGCCTGGCATGCGTAGCGCAGGAACTGGCCGCAGGCCTCGGCCTGGAAGCGACCGTCGCCGTTATGCACGGCGCACTGTTGGGTCGGGCTGGACAGTGGTTGACCGTAGGACCAGCTCCAGGCGAAGCCTGCCAGCTGGTCGGCTTGTGGGTCCACGAAGTTCGGGCCGGGCGCGTTGGCACCGCATTTCATCATCTCGTGGATCTGAGCGGAAGTCATCGGCTGGGCATTGCCCCCACCGGCGAGCACGTCGACCAAAGTGCTGGAGTCGAAGAACCGCGTGTAGGAGCTCTCGAACTGCGCTCTGCTGAAGTAGCAGTCGGGGTACTGCACGGCGACCGGCATCCCCTTCTCCTCCACGTTGCTGTCGTTGAAGCCCAGCGCGTCCCACGCCGCATTGTGACCACAACCGCTGTTGGTATAGAGCAGCACCTGTTTGCCGCTCGCGAGGATCTGGGCCATGCTCACGTCCCGCGGAATCGGCTGGGTCTCGCACGAAGAGCCGGGCTGCACCTGCGAGGGGCGGAACAACAGGTCACGCGCCGAGGTATTGCCCAGCGTGCTCTCGATGACCGCGGCCCCGGCCGGCAGCGACTTGCTGATGTCGTCGACCGGATCATCGAGCCGATTCTCGATGTAGAGGACGATCACCTGGTCAGGGTGGGCGTCCAACCAGCGCCGTATCTCCTGCAAGCCCGACGCGGCGGTCCGTTCGAAGGTGCAGCCGAGGTGGTTGTCGAAGCCGTGGCACAGGATCGGGGCGTAGCCGCCGGGGGCACCCAGGCTGGGGTACCAGTGCAGATCGAGCTCGATGAACCGCATGTCCAAGTCGAGTTGGTCGACCAACGAGTACAGCTGGTCGGGATCCATACCCGACAATGTCGGCGGGACATTGGCATTCGTGTAGTTGAACGAGTTGTGGGTGGCCGGTATCTGGGCCTCCCCCAGCGGCAGAGTCAGGTTCAGCCGGTATTGCTGCGCCAGCGCCTTGTGTACCGGACCGGCCAAGTACGTCTGCACAGAGCGATTGCCGATGGGACTGCCGTTGCGCAGGGCGCAATAGTCGATCGGGCCGTTGATCACCCGGCACTGGCTGGCTACCAGCTGCGCCGCCGCATCGAGTGTCTTACAGGTCGCCGCCAGCTGACCGGTGGCGACATCGAAGCAGGCGCTGATCAGTCCGTGCTTGTTGCCGCCGAACCAACTGCACGCCTCGACGGAACCGACCGTGCTGCAGGCATTCACCAGCGGATCCGTGACGCCGCCGATCGCCGTGCACACCGGGGTGAACGCCGGACCCAGGTCGGTACAGGCGGTAGCCAACGACGGCGGCGCGGAAGCCTGCGACATCACCGTGACGCCGACAGTGGCCGGCGTCGAGACCCCCGCACCGTCGGTCGTGGCGTAGCTGAAGGCGTCAGTGCCGACAAAGCCGTTGGCCGGGGTGTAGGTGAAGGTGGCGCCGGTGACCGTCGCCGTGCCGTGCGCGGGCGGGGTGACGATGGCGAACTGCGTGGCCGGGTTCGCCGGAACGGCAACCAGTCCCGCGCTGACCGGAGTGGCGGTGGTGGTCACGGCCGCCACGTTCTGCGGCTCAGCGCCCGCTGCCGACGCCACCCCGGGAAAGCCCACCGCAGCCCCGGCGCCTCCGGAAAGTAGTGACAGCACCGCGATTACCGCGGTCCAGCGCAACCTGCGGGTGGTGCCCCCGGTGGTGGCGGTCCACCCGAAGTGGCGCCGAGAACGCTCAACTGTCGCCCCATCGACCACAGGCCAAACTCCTCACACCGTTACGACCCCCGGAACATTCAGGCAACTTCCGTAACAATGGGCACCAGAAATCACACTGGTAACACGACACGATCACAGATCGAACTCAATGAATTCTTCGGATTAACTTGGCTTGCACTCACGCCGGCGACGCGCCATTCGATTCGGCGCGCCCGCCGTCGGCTCAGAAGCCCGGCACTAGGGCGCTCGGCTCGCCCAAGTCCCCCAGGTCGAAGTCGCCGAGGTCCGCCAGCGAACCCTCGAGCGGCGCGTACGAAGCACCAATCGACTCGGCGACAGCGCGCGGCAGATAGTTCACCAGGGCATCGACGAAACCCGTTTGGTTCACATCCTCGAACGGCGCCAGCAGGCCGGCCAGGCCCGGAGCCTCACTGTTGAGATAGGCGTTAAGGAGATCGGCCGGTGCGCCGATCAGCCCGAACAGTGCGCCGGTGATATCGCCGGCCGACAGGTCGTCGACGAAATTGTGGGCCAGCGTCTCCAATTCGGCGACGACGGCCTGCAGGGAGCTGAGCGCGGCAAGCCCGACCGGCACCTGCACTGCGTGCAGCGTGGCCATTGCCGCGTTCACGATGTTCCCGACGATGTCGATGGGAATCGCCACTAAGCGGTCCACCAGCCCCAAGACCGGAAAAGCGCTAATCACGATGATGATCGCCTGCCCCAACGCCGCGGTGATCTCGCTCGACGAGATGGCGCTGAATAGGGTATCGAGCTGGTCGGGCAAGTTGATCAGCCCATCGACGAATGACTGGGCGGTGGCTCCGAAAGCCTCTAAAGTCCGCTGCGCGTAGTCAAACCAGTTGGTGGCCAGTTGGACGACTGTGGGCAGCGGGTCTTCCAGCCAGTGCGCGCCGATGACGCCCAGATTGGTGAAGGTGTTGGTGATCAGGTCGACATACGGGTCGAAGGGACTGGCCGTCAGCTCGACTGCGCTCGCAACGACGTCAGAGGGCGGCGCCACCGACGGCGTCGCGATCAGGGAGCCCGCGGCCAGTGCTGCGATGCCGACGGCGATCCGAGGGTGACTGACTGATCCCACAACACTCATTTCATGACTGGAGCCACTACGGTAACTCTGGGCACGCTGGTCAACCGCCGGAATGGGTGATTTTTGGGTACGCCGCCTGCGAGCCGAGCTTGCCCCACGGGGGCGCCGGAGACGTGGCGAGCGCCGGCAAGGGGGCAGTTTGCCGCCGGACGCATGGCAATGAGCGGTCCGTAGCGGCCGGCCATCCCTTGGGCTGAGTCCTCAAGAGCGGACCTAAGTCTTCTTATTCTTGCCCGCCGACGCCTTTAGCACATCAACGGGCCGGGCGTTGGTGGTTTCATTCAGCGAATGTTTCAAATCCGAGGACGGTAATTGACGCCTCTTGCAATACTTCTGTCAGTTGCCAACTGACGGCACGGCGAGCAGTGCGACATCCGCTGGGGAGATGTCGGACGATGTAATGACTTGCCGCGCAACCAGCTTGGCGACATCATCAGTGATTGTTGCGATCTAGGGGGATCGATGAAGCAGATCATCTTCGGCGCCGTGCTGTTTGGGGCCGCACTGGGCTTGGCCGGCGCCGCCAACGCCGCCAACGACAACCAGTACGATTTCCTCTACGGCTCAACAGACGCGTTGGTCCTGGGCCCGACCGGAATCGCGACACCGAGTGCCAATTACATCAGCAACGGGATCGATCTGTACCTCGGCCCGCTGGGTTACGGCGGCACTGTCGCGTCGACGTTGCCGTTGACCATGCCCAACAGCTGGGACTTCTTTCAGAGCGTCCCGCAGGGTCAATCCATCCTCGTCGACGCGGTCCTCGCGGACTACGCCGCCGGCGAGATGGACTGCGACTCCTCCGGCGTCTGCAGCGACCCGCTGACCATTTTCACCTACTCTCAGAGCAGCCTCATCGCCTCTTACGCCCAACAGCAACTCGCCGAAGCCGGCGTCCCCAGCGACGCTTTACGTTTCGTGATGCTTGGCGCCAACCCGGACGCCGTCCCCACCAGTCTGTACCCCACCGAAGTATTCAACATCCAAGGCGACATCTACACGAACCCCATAGTCCAAAGTTGGATAGACCTGCTGTTCGGGGGAACGAGTTGGCTGGACGTGCTGTACGGGTTGGGACTGCATAACGCTTACTTCGGGTTGACGGCAGACCAAATCGACTCGGCCACATCGGTTGTCGATGGGATGACCACGTTCAACGAGATTCCAACGCTCGACTTCGGCGACCTGTGGCAAGCGCTGTTCAACGCGTACTTCGCCGTGTGATGACACGGTCACGGCCCAACTCGGCGGGAACGCGGTCAGAATCGGCGTAGGCGGCCCCGGCGGGTAGGACCAGCTCTACATGAAACCTTCCAGCCGAGAACCACGAAGTTCGGGGCCCGGCCCGATATAAGGGTCGACTGGGCTCGCGGTCAGCCAGCCGCGCACACAACGCCATGCGGTCGCGGCGGTACCTCCCGCCGGCCCGACCCCGCCGGCCCGACGAAGACGCACGCGGCCAGCGCTGCGACATCGGCGGTGATCCGCAAGCGACCGGCTCATCCCAGAACGGTCATTTCCAAGCAAGCCCGCGGGGCTATCAGCACCAGCACCGAGAGCCAACGCGCGGCAATGACCACACACACCGACAGACGCTAAACAGAATCGTCACAGGCTTATCACAGGACCGAAACCCTATCGCCATAGCGATTAACATGTTATTTTCGTCCACCGTTAAGGAATATCGGCGCATATTCCGGAGAAACGGCCAGGGAGGCATCGCTCGTATGAACCCGAACCAGAACCCGAACCACAGTGGCAACGCACGCCGCCGGCCGCGCAAAGCAGCGCGTCGCCGCGTCGTCGGTGCCGGCAGCGCGGTAGGCGCATTTCTTGCGTTCGGTATGACGCCGTTGGCGTCCGCGCCGGCCGCACACGCCGAGTTCGGGTTCGACGACGCGATCGATGCGGTCATCGACTCGCTAACCGGCGGAGCGGGCACCGCGGACTTCGGCGACGTTGCACTGCCAGCCGATGCCATCCCTCCCCCGTTCCCGGATGATCCGTTCGGGTTCATCGATCAATTCGTCTGGCAGGCCTGGTCCGAGCTCTACGCAGGGATTCATTCATTCGGTGAGCAGCTGATCGACTCGGGGGCGTTCGCCCCGATCAACTCGCTGTTCGCCTTCGGCGACTCGTGCGGCCTGGTGTGCAACGGCGCGGACGCCTATGTCGACACCGACACCGGCAACCTCGTCGATGCCGGCAACGGCGGCTGGCTCTTCGGCGACGGCGGTAACGGTATCGACGGTTCAGTCGGCGGCGACGCCGTACTGTTCGGCAACGGCGGGAACGGCGGTGACGGTGTCGACGGCGGCAGCACCATCGGTTCCGCCAACGGTGGTGACGGCGGCACAGGTGGCGTCGGCGGCCTCCTGGGCGGCAACGGCGGGACCGGCGGCGCCGGCGGCAATGCCGGGACCGCTTTGCTCGGCGGCATCGGCGGGACCGGCGGCGCCGGCGGCAACGCCAGCTTCTTGTTCGGCAACGGCGGTGTCGGCGGTGTCGGCGGCACCGGCGGCACCGGGACTAGCGGTGCCGCCGGAACGAATTACGACGCCAGTGACGGCACACCCGTAAACCTGGTGCAAGCCCACGGCGGGAACGGCGGCGACGGCGGCAAGGGCGGCGCGGGCGGTGCTGGCGGTAACGCTGGGTTCATCGTCGGCGTCGGCGGTACCGGCGGCCTCGGCGGCGTCGGCGGGGCCGGCGGAGTCGGCGGGATCGGTGGCTCTACCGGTACCGAGGACGCTGGCACAGCCCTTGCATACGGAGTGAGCGGCAATGGCGGCGACGCTGGCACCGGCGGGGCAGGCGGGGCAGGCGGCCGCGGTGGCCACTTCGGGACTGCCGGCACGATGGGCAACGGTGGTGACGGCGGCGTCGGCGGTGCCGGCGGTGCGGCGGCCGCCTACGTCGCTGACATCATCAACCCGACGACCGCTGGCGTTGGTGATGGCCCTGTCGCGGGTAACGGTGGTGCCGGTGGTGCCGGCGGTACCGGCTTCGCGGCCGGCAACGGCGGCAACGGCGGTGCCGGTGGTGACGGAAATGGCGCCGACCCCGCCGCAAACGGCAGCACTTCAGCCGTCGGCGGTAACGGCGGCGCCGGTGGCGCCGGCGGCGCCGCTGTCACGGGCGGCAATGGCATCGGTGGCAACGGTGGTGCCGGCGGCGCCGGCGGCAGCGGGGGCGACGGCAACCTCCATGCTGGTGTCGCAGGGATTCTGACCGCGCTTGACGCCGGTAGCGGCGGCAACGGCGGCGCCGGCGGCGCCGGTGGCGCCGGCCTTGGAGATAACGGCCAAGATGGTGACGGCGGCAACGGCGGAGCTGGCGCTGCCGGGGGCAAGGGTTATACCGCCGATAGCACCAGCCTGATCGCCGACGGCAGTAACGGCGGCAATGGTGGCAGCGGCGGCACCGGCGGCAACGGCTTCAACTCCGGTGACGGTGGCACGGCCGGCGCAGGCGGCGCAGGCGGCAACGGCGCCCACGGCACCCAACAAGCGCTAGGCAGCCGCGACGACGCCCCTGATGGCGGCAACGCCGGTACCGGCGGCAACGGCGGAAACGGCGGCGCGGCCGGCACCGCGAACGGCGGCACCACCGGCACCAACGCCGCCGGTGCCGCCGGAGGCGCCGGCGGCAACGGCGGCACCGGCTTCGCCGCCACCGCAAACAACGCCGCAGGCAACGGCGGTGCCGGCGGCAACGGCGGCCAAGGCGGCACCGGCGGCGGCACCGGCACCAACCAAGGTGCTGCCGGTAACAGCGGGAACGGCGGCAACGGCGGAAACGGCGGCAACAGCGCCATTGCACGTGTCGACGGCGGCGATGGCGGCAACGGCGGCGCCGGCGGCGCAGCTGCCGACCAAGCCGGCAGCATCGGCGGGACCGGCGGCAATGGCGGCGTCGGCGGCAACGGTGGTGCCGGCGACGTGGGCACCATTGGCCCCGTCACAACCGCCCTTGCCGGCGGTGACGGCGGAGCCGGCGGCAACGGCGGCGCCGGCGGAGCAGCTAGTGCCGGCAGCCAGGAGGGTGACGGCGGCGCCGGCGGCGCGGGAGGTACCGGCGGAGCCGGCTACAACGGCGACAACACCACCCAGTTCATTAACGGCGGCAACGGCGGTGATGGCGGCAACGGCGGTACCGGCGGCGACGGCTTCAACTCCGGTGACGGCGGCGCGGCCGGCGCGGCCGGCGCCGGCGGCAACGGCGCCAACGGCGTCGCACAGATCCCCGGCAGCACCGGCCCCGATGGCGGCAAGGCCGGTGATGGCGGTGACGGCGGCAACGGCGGCACGGCCGGTGCCGCCAACGGTGGAACCACCGGCACCAACGCAGTCGGTGCCGACGGCGGTGTCGGTGGCACCGGTGGTAACGGCTTCGCCGCCACCACCAACAACAATGCGGGCACCGGCGGTAACGGTGGCAACGGCGGCCAAGGCGGCACCGGCGGCGGCAGCGGCGCCAATCAGGCCGCCGCCGGACACAGCGGCAACGGCGGTGATGGCGGCGACGGCGGCAACAGCGACATCGTCGGCGGCAACAGCGGCAACAGCGGCGACGGCGGGACCGGCGGGACTGGCGGTACGGCCGCCGACCAAGCTGGCAGCAGCGGCGGTACCGGCGGCAATGGCGGTGATGGCGGTATCAGCGGTGCCCTCGGTGGTTCCGGTGGTACCGGTGGCGATGGTGGGGCCGGCGGGGCCGGTAGCGGCACCGTCGCCGGCACCAACGGCGGTAACGGCGGTGACGGCGGGACCGGCGGCGACACCACTCGCGTCAGTACCGACGGCGGCACCGGTGGCAACGGCGGTGACGGTGGTGACGCCAGCACCGGCGGCGCCGGCGGGACCGGCGGCACCGGCGGTCAGGGCGGTAACGACGGTGACTCTGGAACCCCCGGCGATCCGCCCACCGGCGGGACCGGCGGCGACGGCGGCGACGGCGGTGCCGGCGCCAGCCACCTCTAGAAGCCCGTCAACTCCTGTGGGGAAGCCCCGTTCCCGTGCGGGGCTTCCCCACTGGCCGGTTTACCGCGAGCGTGCATGTCCCCGGTCGACGCGCCGAGCAAATATCCGGGTTTGGGCACGGTCGCGGCGCAAACCACCGTGCAGCTGTGCGTACACATATTCGCCGCAGTCCGATCGGAATGGCTTTTAGATGAGTCATCTCGACTATGAGCAGCGTCCTCGGGTGGCGATCGCCCTAGCGGGAACGCTTGTGACCTTCAGCTGACTTCAGCACCGGCTGCGCATGCCGACAGCCTGGAAGACGTGATCGCTCAGTCCGTCATCGACGCCATCGACTCGGCGTCGCCTGCCGTCGATCCATCTAGCCCATTTGCCGCGGCGGCCGATACCGGGTTCGGGGCCGCGGACGCCCAGCCGAAAGATCTGTTGGGCCAGCTCGACCACATCTGGCTAGTGTTCGGGAGAGTATCGCCTACGAGTACCAAACTTTCGTCTATTACCTGCTCACCAGTATTACCTGCTCACCAGGATCGAGCAGGCCTGGATCACCGGGCCTATCGGCGAGCAGATGGACGACCTGATCAATGCACCGTTTATTGCGTTGTTCGGTCGGGATCTGATCGGCAACGGCATCGATGGCTTCGACGGCACCAACACTTCGATCTTCGGCAGCTCTGGAGTTTTCGGCGACCTCGGCGATGGCGGTTTCCTGTTCGGCGACGGTGGTGCCGGCATGGCCGGGGTCGGTGGCGCCGGCGGGGACGCCGGCATGTTCGGTAATGGCGGCGCCGGAGGTGTGGGCGCCGCTGGCGCGGCCGGTGGTGCCGGCGGCAGCGGCGGTTGGTGGTTCGGCGACGGCGGTAGCGGCGGCGACGGCGGCGATTCCGTCGATCCCGGCGCGGACGGTGGAGCCGGCGGTGCGGGCGGACGCGGCGGCATCTTGTTCGGCAGCGGCGGTGACGGCGGGAACGGCGGTGACGGCGGCGCTGGTGCCAACGGTGGCGCCGGTGGCGACTCCGGCGTCAACGGTCTGCTGATCGGCGACGGTATCTATGCCGCCGATGGCGGCAACGGCGGCGACGGCGGTCGGAGTGGCGGCGCGGGCGGGGCGGGCGGCCTCGCCGCCCAGAAATCCCTCTTCGGTTTCTTCGGCCAGGACGGTGCCGCCGGTGCGCCCGGCGATTGAAGACGGCGATCATCGTTCACCCCGACCGCAGCCGACGTAATACAAACCGACGTAATACAAATACGTGGTAGGGCGGGCGGGGCTCGAACCCGCGACCAATGGATTATGAGTCCACGGCTCTAACCAACTGAGCTACCGCCCCTGATACGCGTGCGCGCGGGAACCATCGTGCCATGCCGCGCCAGCGGCGTCTCCATGCGCCGCCGCCCCGATCCTCCAGGTCCGGGAACCGCCGAACCCGTCCGCAACATCACGCACCAACGGCACGCCAACTGATTGTTGTATTGCAATGTCTGCATGTATTCGGTATGGTCGCTGCCATGAACACGACAGAGCACCAGACCCACTCGCACACCGAACACGCCCACGGCCCCGACTGCGGCCACGAGGCAGTTCAGCACGGCGACCACGTGGACTACCTACACGATGGTCATCGTCACGCCGCTCACGGCGACCACTACGACGAGCACTGATCACTTACCAATCAGCAAGCGGCGCAGGCATGCCCGCAACGTCGGCAATGGGACCGTCCGCAATCGATGAGGAAGGCTCCGCAACAGCGGGGCCTTCCTCATCAGCACGCGGGAAACGCTGGTCGATTACCGCCGTCCGACTCCTCGGACGGATCGGGCAGATCCATACCTGCCAAGCGGACGGGGTCGGCGATCGACACGATGCCCACCAGCCGACCATCTCGGACCGTGCACGCCATCAAGGCCAGCGGCCGGCCCGTCGGGCCCCAGCCCAAGATTCCAGGCTCGCCGTTGACCAGGACCCGACGCGCGGTGATGCGCGCCCCCTGGCCTCGACGGACCGCCTCCAGGACCGCACTGGATCCGGTCGTGACGGTCACCCCGCGGACTGTGTGTTGACGCCAGGTGACCTCGGGGTCGAGTACCTGTAGGAGAGCCTCGAAGTCCCCGCCTTGTGCGGCAGCCAGAAAGGCATCGACGACTTCGCGCTGCACACACCGATCCCCCGCCGGCGTGGGTGCGTCCTGGACTTTGCGGCGTGCCCGGCTGGCCGCCATCTTGGCGGCATCAGTCGATTTCCCCATGATTGGCCCGATCTCGGCGAAGGGCACCGCGAACATGTCGTGCAGGACGAACGCGAGTCGTTCCTCGGGGCGCAGCGAGCCCAGCACGACCAGCAGCGCCACCCCGACTGAATCCGATAGCACCGCAGCGTCTTCGGGAGTGTCGCAGTCATCGGTCACGACGAGGTCGGGCAGGTTCTGATCGATCGAGACCTCGGGCCGAGCGGCACGCGAACGCAGGGTGTCGATGCAGATCCGGCTGATCACCGTCGTCAACCACCCCGGCAGGTTGTCGATCGCGTCGACGTCCTGGCGGGACAGCCGCAGCCAGGCCTCCTGGATCGCATCTTCGGCGTCCGATCCCGAGCCCAGCACCCGATACGCCAACGCCAACAGGCGGTGACGCTGCTGCTCGAAGGCCTGTGCCAACTGCGTCTCGGTGGTCATCGGTTACCTCTCGTGGTGGCGGTCCGTCATAGGTAATGACGAACCCCACCCGACCGAGGTAACCACGAACACAAAGGAGCACGCCATGAACACCACCCTGTGGATCCTCGCCGGCGTCGCCGCGGCCGCCTACGCCATCGGCGGCGCCACCCTGCTACTGCTGCCCCGGGCGAAGTACCGCGCGTTGGGCGCCAACCAGCACTGGGTCGACGACTTCGGCGACGGCCATCTCAAAGCCATTGCCACCATCAAGCTGGTCGGCGCGATTGGCCTGGTTCTCCCGGCCGCCGTCGGTGTGGCACCGCTGCTGGTACCGATCGCCGCCACCGGTCTGATGCTGTTCATGGCCGGTGCCGCCACCACCCGGTTCCGCCGCAGCGAGTGGGCCTATATGGCCGGCGACGTCGTCTTTATCGCGATATTGGCGTTCCTGGCCTGGGGCCGATTCGCGCTGCACCCGTTCGCCTGAACCCAGCGGGCACGAGCAACGGCACCTGGCGCCGATATTGCCGGTATTGCTCGCCAGCGCTCCTCCAGCTGCACCGCGACCAGGATGTAGCCGCCCCGTAGGCCAGAGCGCGATAACGTCGGGCAAGTGATCGAGCATTAGCAAGGTCGGCTTACTATCCCAAGATGACCGCGGAAACCTTCGTCACCCACGCGCCCGGCGATGTCCGGATCATCGCCGACCGACACGGTGACCCAGACGCGCGCGCAGTGGTGTTCCTGCACGGCGGCGGGCAGACCCGCCGGTCTTGGGGCCGGGCCGCCGCGGCGGTGGCCGAGCGTGGCTGGCAGGCGGTCACCGTCGACCTGCGCGGCCACGGCGAATCGGATTGGGCAAGCGAAGGCGACTACCGATTGGTCAGCTTCGCCACCGACGTTCACCAGGTGCTGCGCACTCTGCCGCCGGACCCGGTCCTGGTCGGGGCCTCACTGGGCGGGTGCACCGCGATGCTGCTCAGCGGCGAACTGGCGCCGGGCGCCGCCAGTGCGGTAGTGCTGGTCGACATCGTGCCCAACATGGATGCCTCAGGCGCGCAGCGCGTGCAGGCGTTCATGGCCGAGAACATGGAGTCCGGCTTCGACTCCCTCGATGAGGTCGCCGACGCGATCGCCGCCTACAACCCGCACCGGCCCCGCCCCGCTGACCTCAACGGGCTCACTACCAACCTGCGTCGGCGCGGCGACCGCTGGTACTGGCACTGGGACCCGCAGTTCATCAGCGGTCCCGAGCACCAGGGGCCGATGGAGATCCATGATGTCGAGCGGCTCAACACCGCGGTGCAGACCATCCTCGACAGCGGGGTACCGATGCTGCTGGTACGCGGCCAGCTCAGTGACCTGGTCAGCGCGGCCAACGCCGAGGAGTTCCTGGCCCGGTTCCCGCAGGTGGAGTTCGTCGATGTTGCCGGGGCCGGTCACATGGTCGCCGGCGACCGCAACGATATTTTCGCCGACGCCATCTTGGGCTTTTTGGCGCGGCACTCCGCCTGAGCTCACCCGAACACGGTCTGGCCGTCGGCATCCAGCAGATAGCGTTCGGTGCCGTCGGCCACCCGCGGCGCATCGGCGCCCAATGCCACCGCGATCTTGTTGCCGGCGTTGCGCATCACATCCAGGGTCAGCTCGATAGCCTGCTCGTCGGTGAAGTGCCGGCGCACCCCCGCGGCGACCTCGGCGTCGATGTGCGTCGGCGTCCAGATCAGCGCGTCGACGTAGCGCAGTGCGGCTTTCTGTGCCTCGCTGAGGAGCGTGGACTCCTCAAAACGTTCGATGTCCCCGTAGAGCGATTCCGATCCGCCGGCGTCCAGCGCCGTCGTCTCGCGCAGTGACTTGCACAGCCGGCAGTTGTGTTGGGCTGCACCGCGCAGCCGTATCACCTCCGATGTCACCGCATCCAGCGACCGCAACCGGGCGACCGCAGGCATGAATTCGTTGAACAGCGCTTCGGCCAGCTGGCCCGAGCGATCCCCGCCAACCGCGGGCGGCGGAAGCGCCACCTCAAGAGCATCGAGGCCGGCCCGCACCCGCGGCACGAAGTCGGCGATGAACATCTGCACGACCGCACCGAAAGCCTGCTCCCCCAAGGCATCCCGCAGGTGGTCGCGCTGAGCATCGGTGACCATCGAGACGTCGACCCGAAACTGCTCAGCGAACTCGGCCACCGCGGGATCGGAGGCAGCC
>Ga0182738_1001760_pt1 | contig 26433 bp, 23 predicted proteins | sample eDN5th30CBELigMG_FD_128876 | JGI IMG/M metagenome (GOLD analysis project Ga0182738, IMG submission 128876) | Enriched Miracle-Growth compost microbial communities from Emeryville, California, USA - eDNA 5th pass 30_C BE-Lig MG (version 2)... ...
CTGGTGGCGGCCTACCTCGGCCTGGCCAACGGCCTGGGCTTTCTGGCGGGCGCGATCGTCGGGCACGTGCTGCTGCGGCGCTCGCTGCGCCCGGTGAGCGGGCTGGGGGCACCTCCCGTTCACGGGGGACTACTGGGGCCGGACGTGATCCGCACCGTGCTGGTGACGCTGACGGCGTCGCTGCTGGCCGGGCTGGTCGCCGAGGTGCTGGATCGGGTGCTGGGCCTGCGGATGCTGACCGACCACGGCGCGGCGGGATCGATGCTGCGCCTGCTGGTGATGACGCTGGTGATGTTGCCCATCATCGGGGCGGTCATGGTGCGAGCCGAGGTGCCCGAGGCGGTCGCCGCCCTGGCCGCGATGCGCCGAAGAATCGGTGCCGGAGGCGCCCGGGTCGGCATGCCCAACCCGCCTTCTCCCGACACGAGCGTCCCGTACGCTGAGCACAACTGTTTGCCCACAGCCGGCGGGGGCGTCCCGAACGATCCCGCCGCGCACACGCCACCGGAAGACATCTCCGGTGGCCGGACACCGAAAGGCGCGGAGGTGGCCGACATTCCTTCCGAGGGCGCCGGGTCTCGGGCCGCGTCGCGGACCGTTGCTCCGCAACAGTCTCAGCGGGCCGCCGAGGCCCCCGAGTCAGCCGGCAACGACAGCTTGCTGACACCGGGCCTGAGTATCGCCGGCGGCCGCTACCGACTGCTGGTACGCCACGGCGGCACCCCGGTGCTGCAGTTCTGGCAGGCACTGGACACGGCGCTGGATCGACAAGTCGCGCTGACCTTCGTCGACCCGAATCAGACGATGCCCGACGAGCAGCTCACCGGCGTGCTGTCGCGCACCCAGCGGCTCAGCCAGATCAACCTGCCCGGTATCGCCCGGGTGCTTGACGTGGTGCGCGTCGGTGCGGGCGGGCTGGTGGTCTCCGAATGGGTGCGCGGCGCCTCGCTGCAGGAAGTGGCCGGCACCTCGCCGTCACCGATCGGTGCCGCCCGTGCGATCCGGTCGTTGGCCACCGCGGCCGAATCCGCCCACCAGAATGGCGTGGCTCTGTCGATCGACCACCCGGCCCGGGTCCGGGTCAGCATTGACGGCGACGTCACCTTGGCCTTCCCCGCCACGCTGCCGGACACCAAGCCCGAGGACGACATCCGCGGAATCGGCGCCACCCTGTATGCGCTGCTGGTCAACCGGTGGCCGTTGGCCGATGTCGGGGCCGACGTGGGACTGGAGCCCGCCGACCGCGACGAGACCGGCAACCCGGTCAAACCCGACGCGATCAACCCGGACATCCCGTTCCAGATCGCTGCGGCAGCCAGCCATGCGATCCAGCCCGACGGCGGGATCCGCGGCGCGTCGACGCTGTCGAACCTGCTGCAGCAGGCCACCGCCTTGCACGAGCAGACCGAGCTGTTGGGCACGGTCGGCGACGAGGCACCCGCGCCGCGTCGGGCACCGGCGCCACCGGACGCCGAGACGCGCGCCGAGCGGCGACGCCGCGTGCTGATCGGTCTGGGCATCGGCGGGGCCGTCATCCTGGTCGCGCTGCTGGTGCTGGCCTCGGTACTCAACCGGATCTTCGGCGACGTCAACGGCTTGGACAAGACCGAACTGGGCTTGAGCAGTCCGTCGACGTCATCGCAGACGGGCACCTCTGGACCCAGCGGCATCGTGAAGCCGGTACAGGTGACGGTCTTCTCCCCCGGCGGCGAGGCCGACCGGCCCCAGGACGCCGGTCTGGCCATCGACGGCAACCCGGCCACGGCCTGGTCGACGGACACTTACTCCGACCCGGTGCCCTTCCCGAACTTCAAGAACGGCGTCGGGCTGATGCTGCAACTGCCCAAGCCCACCGTGATCGGCACGGTCACGCTGAACGTGTCCAGCACCGGCACCCGAGTGGAGCTGCGCTCCTCTTCGACGCCGAAGCCATCCCGGCTCGAGGACACCACCCTGTTGGCCCCGGCGAAGGCGCTCCAGCCCGGTTCCAACAAGATCACCGCCGACTCAGCGTCTCCGACCTCGAATCTGCTGGTGTGGATCTCCACGATGGGCAACACCGGTGGCGAAAACCGCACCCAGATCTCGGAGATCACCGTGCAGGGAGCGTCCTAACCAACCTGCCTGTGCACAGCTCGGTTGGGTGAAGTGCCCACCGACTCGCCGCTGGTTACTGTCCGCCCATGGGGCACCCGGACCGCAGCGACGCCGAGCTGTTGGCCGCGCATGTCGCCGGTGACCGCTACGCCTTCGGCGAGCTCTATGACCGCCACCACCGCCGGCTGCGCCGGTTGGCCCGGCTCACCACCGAGTGTCCGGAAGACGCAGAGGATGCGCTGCAGGAGGCGATGTTGTCGGCACATCGGGCGGCGGGATCGTTTCGCTACAACGCCGCCGTCGGTAGCTGGCTGCACCGGATCGTGATCAACGCCTGCCTGGATCGCTTGCGCCGCAACAAGATCTCTTGCACCGAACTGCTCGTCACGCACCCCATTGTCGGTGATCACACCGCCGCGGTAGAGACGGCGCTGGAAGTGCGCGCAGCGTTGTCCCGGTTGCCCGCCGAGCAGCGGGCTGCAGTGGTCGCCGTCGACATGCAGGGCTATTCGATCGCTGATGCCGCTCACGCCTTCGGCGTGGCACCGGGCACGGTCAAGAGTCGCTGCGCCCGCGGTCGGGCGCGGCTGGCCGTCCTGCTCGGACGAACCCGCCACTCGGGGTCCGGCGCCGCGGTCCGGCCGGCCGGTGGCCGGATAGCCTTGACGCCGGAGGGCGGGTTACCAGGTCGGATCGACGACTGCGCGTGACGACACCAGAGCGAGCGGAAGCGGCAACATGCCAAGCGATGAGGGCGACGAACCGTCCCGGGCCGGCACCGGGCCACCGGCGCACTCGAGCCGGCCCCTGCCCCCGTTGCGTCGGATCGCGGCCTGGGCCGGAGGCGCCGCAGCACTGATAGCGATCGGGGTCGGTACCGCCGCGCTGATCCGGTTCCCCGGCGACACCCCCAGCGGCCCGCGCTCCTTGGACGCCATAACGGTGGCCTCCGCGCCCACGGCGGTGCTGCCGCTATCCGAGCCGGAGATCCTCGAGCTGCTGGACCGTCGGCCCGATTACGGCCCGCTGACCGACCCGGCACGCCGGACCGGTTGTCTGGCCGGGCTGGGCTACCCGGCCTCGACACACGTGCTGGGGGCTCGGGAGGTCACCGTCAACGGTCGCCCCGGCGTGGTGCTGCTGCTGCCGGGCACGCCAGAGGGCACGATCATCGCTTTGGCGGTGGCTCCGCATTGCAGTTCCGCGGACACCGGGCTGCTGGCCGACACCACCGTCCGGCGCCCCTAGACGCCGGCCGGACCCGGCAGTAGCGAACTGGGGAACATCGCCGCCTACGCTGACGTTGCTAGCCCCAGTAATCAGATCCCCCGCGCGGAAAGGCCCTCGATGTCTGAGACACCATCCACCCACGATGTGATCATCATCGGTTCCGGCCCGGCCGGGTACACCGCCGCGATCTACGCCGCCCGCGCGCAACTGGCCCCGCTGGTCTTCGAAGGGACCGCCTTCGGGGGTGCGTTGATGACCACCACCGAGGTGGAGAACTTCCCCGGCTTCCGCAACGGCATCATGGGCCCGGAGCTGATGGACGAGATGCGCGAGCAGGCGCTGCGCTTCGGCGCCGACCTGCGCATGGAGGACATCGAATCGGTGGATCTGGATGGACCGGTCAAGACCGTGGTCACCGCCGACGGCGAGACCCACCGGGCCCGCGCGGTCATCTTGGCCATGGGCGCTGCCGCCCGCTACCTGAACATCCCCGGTGAGCAGGAACTGCTCGGCCGCGGGGTGAGCTCGTGTGCCACCTGCGACGGGTTCTTCTTCCGCGACCAGGACATCGCCGTGATCGGCGGCGGCGACTCCGCGATGGAGGAGGCCACCTTCTTGACCCGCTTCGCCCGCAGCGTGACGCTGGTGCACCGCCGCGAGGAGTTCCGCGCCTCGAAGATCATGCTCAACCGGGCCCGCGAGAACGACAAGATCCGTTTCCTCACCAACAGCGTGCCGGTGGCCGTGGAGGGTGAGGCGACCGTCACCGGCCTGCGGGTGCGCGACACCGAGACCGGCGCGGAAACCACCCTGCCGGTGACCGGCGTGTTCGTCGCGATCGGCCACGACCCCCGCTCGGCGCTGGTGCGTGGCGCCGTCGACCTGGACCCGGACGGCTACGTGCTGGTCCAGCAGCCGGGTTCGCGCACCTCCTTGGAGGGGGTGTTCGCGGCCGGCGACCTGGTGGACCGCACCTACCGGCAGGCGATCACCGCGGCCGGTACCGGCTGCGCGGCCGCCATCGACGCCGAACGCTGGCTGGCAGAATCCGAAGACGCGGCCGAAACAGCCGAAGCCCACGACAGCGGTACCGAAACCTTGATGGGAGCCCCACAGTGACCGACAACCGCACGAACGACCACGCCACCGTAAACGTCTCCGACGCCACCTTCGCCGCCGACGTACTGGCCAGCAGCAAGCCCGTGCTGGTGGACTTCTGGGCGACCTGGTGCGGCCCCTGCAAGATGGTGGCCCCGGTACTGGAGGAGATCGCCGCCGAGCAGGCTGACCAGCTCACCGTCGCCAAGCTCGACGTGGACGCCAACCCGGACACCGCGCGGGACTTCAACGTGGTCTCGATCCCCACCTTGATCCTGTTCAAGGACGGTCAGCCGGTGAAGCGGATCGTCGGCGCCAAGGGCAAAGCCGCGCTGTTGCGGGAGCTCGCCGACGCGACCTAGCGATTCCGGGCACTGTCCGGCGCGCTTGTGAGCCTCGGCTCTCAGGTGCCGTTTGTTGCCTTGCCGTTTTCGAAAATTGGCCGGGGATCTGAGACAATTCTGGCTAATCTGCTGGCAACCACCAGCACGGTTCCACTGCCAACAGCGACAACCGGAGGGGCTCAGTAATGTCGGGTCGGCATCGCGGCACCGAGCAGGGCCTGCGTCGTGGCGACCGCAGCGGTGCCGTGGTGGAGATCCGAGCGGCGCTGGCAGCGCTGGGGCTGGTGGACAGCCCCGACGCGGATCTGAGCACCGGCAAACACGTCGCCCTGGACGTCTTCGACGAAGCCTTGGACCAGGCGGTGCGGGCCTTTCAGCAGCAGCGTGGCCTGCTCGTCGACGGCGTGATCGGCGAGGCCACCTACCGTGCGCTCAAGGAGGCGTCCTACCGACTGGGCGCCCGCATTCTCAACCACCAGTTCGGGGCACCGATGTACGGCGACGACGTCGCCACGCTGCAGGCGCGTCTGCAGGATCTGGGCTTCTACACCGGTCTGGTCGACGGCTACTTCGGGATCCAGACGCACAACGCGTTGATGTCCTATCAGCGTGAGTACGGTTTGTACGCCGACGGTATCTGCGGGCCGGAAACGTTGCGCTCCTTGAACTTCCTGGCCTCACGGGTGACCGGCGGTTCGCCGCACGCGATCCGCGAGGAGGAACTGGTGCGGCGATCCGGACCCCGGCTGTCCGGCAAGCGGATCGTCATTGACCCGGGCCGTGGCGGTCGTGACCACGGGCTGATCATCCAGACTCCGTCGGGACCGATCAGTGAAGCAGATATCTTGTGGGACTTGGCAAGTCGTTTGGAAGGCCGGATGACGGCCATCGGGATGGACACTTTCCTGTCCCGTCCCAGCGGCCGCAACCCGTCGGACGCCGAACGCGCCGCGACCGCCAATGCGGTGGGCGCCGACCTGATGATCAGCCTGCGCTGCGCCACCCACGTCAGCCCGGCGGCCAACGGTGTTGCCTCCTTCCACTTCGGCAACTCGCATGGCTCGGTGTCCACCATCGGCCGCAACCTCGCCGACTTCATTCAGCGAGAGATCGTGGCCCGCACCGGATTACAGGATTGCCGGGCGCACGGCCGGACCTGGGACCTGCTGCGGCTGACCCGCATGCCCACCGTCGAGGTTGACGTCGGTTACATCACCAGCCCGCGTGATCGCGGGATGCTGGCCTCTCCCGCTAATCGTGACGCCATCGCCGAAGGAATGCTCGCCGCGGTCAAACGGCTCTATCTGCTCGGCAAAAACGACCGGCCCACCGGAACCTTCACATTCGCCGAATTGCTGGCCCACGAACTGTCGGTTGAGCGGACCGGCCATCTCGGCGGTTCCTGACCCGGCAGTTCAGCGAGGCTCGACGCAGGAGAGGCGAAACTAGGACCGCCGCATTGACCCCGGCGGTTCAGCGGGGCTCGACGCAGGAGAGGCGAAGCTGGGACCGCCGCATTGCTCCCGGCGCAGATCCGGACGCCGCGGGGGCGCCCACCCCGATCGGTTGCTCCAACCGCGAGCTTTCCAGCAGGCGCTCCAGCGCAGCCTCCACCTCAGCCTTCCACCCCAGGCCCTTGTCGAGTTCCAGGCGCAGCCGCGGGAAGTACCGGTGCGGCGCCACCACGGTGAACCCGACGTCGGTCAAGAAGTCTGCCGCGATGATGCAGTGCTCGACCGAGCAGTCACCGACCGCCTCCAACACCGGTGCGACATCAGGCGGGGCGGTACCCATATCGAGCAGTTCGGAGACTGCCGCCGTGCGGCCGAAGGCCTCAAGTGCGCGGACGCCGCGTCGCATCAATTCCTCGACTACCCGGGAGATCAGTTCCCGTGGCAGACCGTCGGCCATTGGAGCCGGATCGACGCCGATCGAAGTCAGCAGCACAGCGTCGGCCGAGACCGGCCCGGTGGGAAACCGGTGTGCCCGCGGCACGGCGCGCGGTGGTGCGTAGAGCACGTAGCCGAGGCACTGCGGATCCCCAACTGCTCGAGCGGCGGCCGACGGTGTGGCGACCTGGCCGCAGGTCCCCCACTCCAGCATCACCATCGACAGCCAGGCTTCCTTCTCGAACTCCGGGTCCGAGAGGTGATCGTCGCGGCCGAGGGTGGCTGGATCGACTTCCCAGAAGACACAGCGGCGCGCGTGCTTGGGAAGCTGCTCGAAACCCTCGAGCTTCAGGGGTGCGATTCGGACAGACACTGGACTCCCGGTCTCAACCCGTGCTGCCGCCGACGACGGCCCCTTAAGGATAGGAGTGTCGAGCGGCCGGATGCCACCCGCGGCATCATTCGGTGGGTCGACTCCTCCAGAAAATGAAAGCTGCTGTTAATCAACATGATTCATGCCCCTCGCCGAGCCAGGGCCCCCGTACCGTCACAGTGACGTAACGGCCGTGTGGCCCTGGACCTGGGCGAACAACGCCTCAGGAGGTCGTCGAGTCCATCATCGCGACAATGCGCTGCAAATCGTCGACGGAGCCGAATTCGACCACGATCTTGCCCTTACGCTTGCCGAGGCTGACCGTCACGCGGGTGTCGAAAGTGGTCGACAACCGCTCTGCGACGTCCTGCAGACCGGGCATCTGGATCGGCTTACGCCGCGGCGCGACCGGTGTCGGGGTGCCCCCTCGGTTGGCCAGGGTGACCGCTTCTTCGGTGGCCCGCACCGACAGTCCCTCCGCCACGATCCGCGCAGCAAGTTCCTCCTGTGCCTCAGATCCTGCCTCCAGCGACAGCAGGGCACGGGCGTGACCTGCCGACAACACGCCGGCGGCGACCCTGCGCTGCACGGCAATCGGCAGGCGCAGCAGCCGGATCATGTTGGTCACCAACGGGCGAGAGCGACCGATGCGCGCGGCCAGTTCGTCGTGGGTCACCCCGAACTCGTCAAGCAATTGTTGGTAAGCGGCCGCCTCTTCCAACGGGTTCAGCTGCACCCGGTGGATGTTCTCCAGCAGCGCATCGCGCAGCAGGTTGTCGTCCTCGGTCTCTCGGACTATCGCCGGGATGGTCTCCAGACCGGCTTGCTGGGAGGCCCGCCAACGCCGCTCCCCCATGACCAACTGGTATCGAGAGGAGCCGGGTACGGCCCGCACCACGATGGGCTGCATGAGCCCGAATTCCCGGATCGAATGCACCAGCTCGGCCAGCGCCTCATCGTCGAAAACCTGCCGGGGCTGACGCGGGTTGGGGTCGATATCTGCCGGCCGGATCTCTCGGTACACCGCGCCCACGTCGGGGGTGGCCGCCGGAGCGGAGGCACCCAGACCGCCCAGAACGACATCGGCGGCGGCGTCGCCCATACGGGGGCCCAGGCCAGCTCCACGGTCGCCTTGGCCCTCGTTCCCCTCACCGGGTCCCGTCGGGATCAGCGACGCCAGGCCGCGGCCCAAGCCACCCTTCTTACGCGACGGTCCGGTCATCTGTGGCGCTCCTGTTCTTCTCCGGGTCGTCGTACACCGGCGGTCACTGCTGTCCCCCGCCGTCGGCCAGGTCCCGCTCGACGAGCTCCCGGCTGGCATCCAAGTAGCTCATCGCCCCGCGCGAGCCCGGGTCGTAATCAATGATCGTCATGCTGTAGCCCGGCGCTTCGGACACCTTGACGCTGCGCGGGATCACGGTGCGCAGCACCCGGTCTCCGAAGTAGCGCCGGACCTCATCGGCGACTTGGTCCGCGAGCTTGGTGCGCCCGTCATACATCGTCAGCAGCACGGTGGTGACATCCAGCCGCGGGTTGAGGTGTGCCTTGACCATCTCGATGTTGCGCATCAACTGGGACACGCCCTCCAGGGCGTAGTACTCACACTGGATCGGGATCAGCACCTCCGGCGCCGCCACCAACGCATTGACCGTTAGGAGTCCAAGCGAGGGCGGACAGTCAATGAAGACGTAGTCGAAGTCGAAGCTGTCCAAATCGGCCAGCGCATTGCGCAGCCGGTTCTCCCGCGCCACCATGCTCACCAATTCGATCTCGGCGCCGGCCAGATCGATGGTCGCGGGGATGCAGTACAGCCGCTCGTTGTGCGGGCTCTGCTGCAGGGCTTCGGTCACCGGCATCGCCCCGATCAACACTTCGTACGACGACGGGGTCCCCGATTTGCGGTCGGCGATACCCAACGCGGTGCTCGCGTTGCCCTGCGGGTCGAGATCGATCACCAGGGTCTTGATCCCCTGTACCGCGAGGGCCGCGGCGAGGTTGACCGCCGTGGTGGTCTTGCCGACCCCGCCCTTCTGATTGGCCACGGTGAATACGCGTCGGCGCCTTGGGCGGGGCAGGCGGTTGTTTGTGTGCAGCACTTGCATGGCGCGTTCGGCCGCCGCTCCGATCGGGGTGTCGACAAAGTCCGGCGATGTTTCACGTGAAACCGGACCGGACGATGTTTCACGTGAAACAGCTTCGGCGGAGCCCGCGGACTTCGCGGGCGACGGCCCTGGCGTGGCGTCCGGGGGGACTGCTCTACTCATGCCTGCCTCCTGCTCGACCGTCGCGCCGGGCTGCCCGACATCCGACCGCGTACGCGCTTCGCTTCGGGGTCTCCCCGCAGTGCCAGCACCACGGTCGCGGGCGGGGTTAAATAGTTCACGCCACATCTCACCACCCTTACGTCGTTGGCGCCTAGTCTGGCCATCACGCCGCGGTGTTCGTCAACCTCGGCCTGTGCCCGCTCGCCCTTCATCGCCAGCATGCGGCCGCCCTTTCGTAGCAGCGGCAAGCTCCACCGGCCGATCTTGTCCAAGCTTGCGACCGCACGCGATGTGACGACATCGCAATCGCCAGCCGCATCGCGCACCGCGGGATCCTCGGCACGGCCGCGCAGCACTTCCACGCTGACGAGACCCAGCTCCGCGATCGCCTCGTGCAAGAACTCGCTACGACGCAGCAGCGGCTCCACAAGGATCATCGACACGTCTGGGCGCACAATCGCCACCGGTATCCCCGGCAGCCCGGCGCCGCTGCCAATGTCTGCCACCCGCTCCCCGGGCTCCAGCAACTCGCCGACTGCCGCGCAGTTGAGCAGGTGACGTTCCCAAAGCCGATCGACTTCCCGGGGGCCGATCAGCCCACGCTCTACACCGGGACCGGCTAACAGGGCCGCATAGCGCCGGGCGATAGGAAGACGGTCGCCGAAGACTTCCGCCGCCTCCGGGGGCGGCTCGGGTGCCGGTGCTCCCTCGACATGTTTCACGTGAAACATTCCTCCGGCTTCCCGGGAACGGACCGCGGGCCGGGAATCACATTGCTGTAATTCCCCACGCTCAGTCTGGTCAGTCCCGCCGTACCACTACGCGGCGCGACGGCTCGACACCCTGACTCTCGCTGTGCACGCCGGCGACGGCGGCCACCGCATCGTGGACGATCTTACGTTCGAACGGGCTCATCGGGGCCAGTTCCTCGTCGGCACCGCTCTCCAGCACGCGCCGGGCCACCTCGTCACCCAGCGCGGTCAGGTCATCGCGACGCCGACGGCGCCACCCGGCGATGTCCAGCATCAAGCGGCTGCGTTCGCCCGTCTTCTGGTGCACCGCCAAGCGGGTCAGCTCCTGCAGCGCATCGAGCACCTCACCCTTGCGGCCGACCAGCTTGGTCAGGTCCGCACCGCCGTCGATACTCACCACGGCACGGCGACCTTCGACATCAAGGTCGATGTCGCCGTCGAAATCCAGCAGGTCGAGCAGCTCCTCCAAGTAGTCGCCGGCGATCTCGCCTTCAGCAACCAGGCGGTCTTCCAGGTCGACCGCAGGCGCGGCTTGGCCCTCCTGGGACTCCCCCGTCACCTCGCGCTCGGTGGTCCCAGCGTCGTTCATGTCAGTCGTGTCAGTCATGTTGTCTCCCTCCGTGCCCGGCGGCTCGCGCGCCGGCTGGCTTGTCGCGGTACGTCACCGCTTACGTTTCTTCGGCTTCGCCCCGGCACCCGGCCGGCCACCGCGGGCAGCGGGTCGATTCGGGCTTCGCTTGGCGGCCTCAGAGTTCCCGGTCTCGCCGGCCTCCGCCTCGGTCGCGCCCGACTCCTCGACAGCAGCATCGGCTTCGACGGCTGCCTCGGTCGTGGCCGCCCGGCTCCCCCTCTTGGGCTTAGCTCCGGGGGCGGGCGCGTTGGCAGCGCGACGTCGCAACGCCTCCTCCTTCTTGGCCTCTTCCTCCTTGGCGATCAAACCGAACACGTAGTGCTGCTGGCCGAACGTCCAGATGTTGTTGGAGAACCAGTACAGGATGATCGCCAGCGGTAGGAAGGGTCCACCGACCACCACGCCCAGCGGGAAGACGTAGAGCGCCAGCTTGTTCATCATCGCGGTCTGTGGATTGGCAGCCGCTTCTGGACTCTGCCGTGCTACCGATGCTCGGCTGTTGAAGTACGTCGCGATACCGGCCGCGATCATGATCGGCACGCCGACCACGATCACCGACAGCCGGTTGAACTCGGCGAAGGCATCCAAGCCGGTGCGTTGGATCATGGTCGCGCCCAGCGGAGCACCGAACAGATTCGCGTCCAGGAAGTTTCCGACGTCGGCTGCGCTGAAGAAGTAGTTGCCCAGCTGACGGTTCAGATCGGGCGACAGGCCGAGCTGGCCGATCCCGGTACTGGTCCGGTTGAACGACCGCAGCACATGGAACAGACCCAGGAAAACCGGGACCTGAGCCAGCATGGGCAGACACCCCAGGATCGGGTTGAAGCCGTGCTCACGCTGGAGCTTCTGCATCTCCAGCGCCATCTTCTGGCGGTCCTTGCCGTACTTCTTCTGCAACGCCTTGATCTGCGGCTGCAGCTCTTGCATCTGCCGGGTGGTCCGGATCTGCTTAACGAACGGCTTGTACAGCAGCGCCCGCAGCGTGAACACCAGGAACACCACCGACAGTGCCCAGGTGAAGAAGCTCGCGGGTCCCAGCAGAAGGCCAAAAGCCTTGTACCACAACCACATAATGCCCGATACTGGGTAGTACACGTAGTCCAGGCTGCCCGGATCAAAGGACACGGTATTCACCCTCCGCTCGATTGTCCGAGTTGTTCTCGGACGGGCAGCCGCAGTCAGCAGCCCCTTGGGTCCGTTCGGGAATCGGGTCCCATCCGCCTTGATGCCACGGCCCGCACTTAGCCAGCCGTACCGCTGCCAACCAGCTGCCCCGAATCAACCCATATTCGGTCAATGCGTCAACCGCGTACTGGCTACAGGTCGGCATGAAACGACAGCTGGGCAGGCGCAGTGGCGAGATCAGATTCCGGTAGAGCTCGATGACGAAGATCAATCCGCGTACCGGTACTGCCGCGACCGCGTGCATCAGCGCACCGCCCCCGTGGCCCGGCGGATCGACCGCAAGCCTGTCCGCAACTGGGTTCCGAGCTCATCCGAGGTCGCCCCGCTGCTGCCGGGCAGTGCCCGAATCACCAGCTGCTCTCGCGGCTCCAGGTCGGCCAACACTTCGCGGGCCACATGGCGCAGTCGCCGAGCCACACGATGCCGATCAACCGCGTTACCGACCGACTTAGCGATGATCAGACCGACGCGCGGCGGAATCGCCGCCGCGGCCTCCACGGCCGTCTCTTCGGACAGCTCCGTCCGTCGGTCAGCTATGACTCGGTCGTACAGGATGACGTCCGGCTGCACTGCCCTTCGGCCATGCTTGACCGTTGCACCGAAGTCGGCCGATCGTCTCATCCGGTATTGAGCCGGGAGCACCGCCGAGCTGCCTGTGCTCAGGCGGTCAGCGAGCGACGGCCCTTGCTGCGCCGGGCGGTGACGATGGCACGACCGGCACGGGTACGCATCCGCAGCCGGAAGCCGTGCACGCGGGCCCGACGACGGTTGTTGGGCTGGAAGGTCCGCTTGCCCTTGGCCACGGCACACTCTCCTTATTGCATCTTGCGTCACGTAAGCCCGACACACCGGAAGTCCGTTGTGCCTGTCGCACGCGACGCACTCGGTAAGCTCGGTGAACTTCTGCGTCTTGCTCGTAACCGGCGCGGGCTCCGGCCTTTAGGCCGGTCGCAGCCGTATCGCCAGCGTTCGGGCGACTGTTCGAGGGTACTGATGCACGTTCGCCGGGTCAAACCCCGGTGTCGTTACCGTACCGCACCATGCCCGCCGGCCTCCGAAATCGACCCAGCATTCACACTGGTCACACCTGTATCGATAGCTCTAGGAACCTTCGTTTTCATTCGATTCATCTCGGTGAAATGAGTAGTCGTCTCCGCGGAAACCTGTTAACTTGCTTGCCAGCGCCGTTTCGGAACCGGAGCGGTTCTCGACCACGAACCGAAGATCACGAAGCGGCTGGCGCTTCAGATATAGCGTCTTTTGTCTGGAGTATCCGTTGCTGAGCAACCGGCCCAGAGGGCCTCACCGCGGAATGCGCACCTCATCCACACCTGTGGATAAGTGTGTGGATAGCATGTCGCTGTACGGCATCCTGGCACCGTGGTGCCAGGCCAGGCGGCATCGAACCAGGGGGATGGGGCTTTGAGTGAGGACCCCGGCACTGCGTTCCTCAGTCTCTGGGACGAAGTCGTAGCCGAACTCAACGGTGAAGCCCCGCCAACCAACGGTGCGGCGCCGACGTTGACTCCTCAGCAGAAGGCCTGGCTCAAGCTGGTCCACCCGCTGGCCATCGTCGAGGGCTTCGCGCTGCTGGCGGTTCCGAGCAGCTTCGTCCAAAACGAAATAGAACGCCATCTGCGGACCCAGATCACCGATGCACTCAGCCGGCGCCTCGGTCACGCCATCGAGCTCGGGGTTCGGATCTCGCCGCAACCCGTTGAGGACCAACCCAGCACGTCCAGCACCGACAGCACTGCCGAGGTACGCGCCGACGAAGAAGACGACGACACCACCGACGTCGAATACGACTGGCCCAACTACTTCACCGAACGGCCCAGTGAGGGCTCCCCTACTGCCGACGGCGCCAGCCTCAACCGGCGCTACACCTTCGACACCTTCGTCATCGGCACTTCCAACCGGTTCGCCCACGCCGCCGCGCTCGCCATCGCCGAAGCACCGGCACGCGCCTACAACCCGCTCTTCATCTGGGGTGAATCCGGTCTGGGCAAGACTCACCTGCTCCACGCGGCCGGCAACTACACCCAGCGGCTCTTCCCCGGGATGCGCGTCAAGTACGTCTCCACCGAAGAATTCACCAACGACTTCATCAACTCACTTCGCGACGACCGCAAAGTGGCGTTCAAGCGCAGCTACCGCGACATCGATGTCCTGCTGGTCGATGACATCCAATTCATCGAGGGCAAAGAAGGTATTCAGGAAGAGTTCTTCCATACCTTCAACACGCTGCATAACGCCAACAAGCAGATCGTGATCACTTCCGACCGCGCGCCGAAACAGCTTGCCACCCTAGAGGATCGGCTTCGCACCCGTTTCGAGTGGGGCTTGATCACCGACGTCCAGCCGCCGGACCTGGAGACCCGGATCGCCATTTTGCGCAAGAAGGCGCAGATGGACCGTCTCGACGTGCCCGGCGATGTTCTCGAACTCATCGCCACCAGCATCGAACGCAACATCCGCGAACTCGAGGGTGCGCTGATCCGCGTCACCGCATTCGCCTCGCTCAACAAGACTCCGATCGACCGGGCGTTGGCCGAGATCGTGTTGCGTGACCTGATCGCCGACGCCAGCACCATGCAGATCAGCGCCGCGATCATCATGGCTGTCATCGCCGAGTACTTCGACACCTCCGTCGAGGAACTTCGCGGGCCCGGCAAGACCCGCCCGCTGGCGCAGTCCCGCCAGATCGCCATGTATCTGTGCCGGGAGCTCACCGACCTGTCATTGCCCAAGATCGGCCAGGCATTCGGCCGCGACCACACCACGGTGATGTACGCCGAGCGCAAGATCCGCGGGGAGATGGCCGAGCGTCGCGAGGTCTTCGATCAAGTCAAAGAGCTCACCACCCGGATCCGGCAGCGCGCCAAGCGCTGATTCCCGCCTTTGTAGTCCGCGTTCTTACAAAAAACTTTGGACCCACTCGTACCACCCGTCACGGTCAAGCCCTGTGGATACCGCTGCGCACAACCTGTCCACGATCCGATAACGAACCGTCGGTCGATCCACACCGGCTGCTTCATCCACAGCCGTGTCGGCTGGCCCGGGCGTGTCATTCACTGCTCTTCCCCAACACCGTGCCCCCGCTCAGCAGCGACGATGCCATGCTGTGCCCAGCATCCACAGGACTTACTACTAATACTGGGAGTTATCCCTCGATTCTTTTTAAAAACAGGTCGTTGGGGATTCGGGTGAACCCGGGCTGTTCACAACCGGCCGGCCGCGTCCGCGGTCAAGGCCATGCTGAGCCGCTCGGTGTCGAGGTTTAACTTTCAAGAAGGCCGTCCAGGCTCTACGGTTGGTGACCGACCGCTCTTACACTTCGGCGTGGGGCGTTACACGGCCGCGGGTGGGGGTGTTCACCAGTCGCCGCAGGGTAGAGCTCGATATCGGGGTGACGAGAGGACGTTATGGACGCGGCGACCACGAACGCGGGTCTGACCGACTTGAAGTTCCGCCTGGACCGGGATGACTTCGCTGACGCGGTGGCGTGGGTGGCGAAGTCCCTGCCGGCCCGGCCTACGGTTCCACTGTTGGCCGGGGTGCTGCTGACGGGTTCCGACAACGGTCTGACCGTGTCCGGATTCGATTACGAAGTCTCCGCCGAAGTTCAGCTTGCTGCTGAAATTGCTTCTCCTGGAAGCGTTTTGGTATCAGGACGACTGCTATCGGATATCACCAGGGCTCTGCCGGCCAAGCCGGTCGAAGTTCAGGTTGAGTCCACCCGGGTCTCCTTGACCTGTGGGAACGCACGATTCTCGCTGCCGACCATGACGGTCGAGGACTACCCCACCCTGCCGACACTGCCCGAAGAAACAGGCGTGCTGTCGTCAGATGTGTTCGCCGAGGCCATCAGCCAGGTAGCCGTGGCTGCCGGCCGCGACGACACGCTGCCCATGTTGACCGGTATACGTGTCGAAATCTCTGGTAACACAGTCGTTTTGGCTGCTACCGACCGTTTCCGCCTGGCTGTTCGAGAGTTGAGTTGGTCTGCCGCACCAGGTACCGAAGCGGCGGTCTTGGTCCCGGCGAAGACCCTCGCCGAAGCGGCCAAGGCCAGCAGCGACGGCAACGAGGTGCATCTGGCTCTGGGCGCTGGTGCTTCGGTCGGTAATGAGGGCCTGCTGGGCATCACCAGCGCTGGCAAGCGCAGCACCACTCGACTGTTGGATGCCGAATTCCCGAAATTCCGGCAGTTGCTGCCCAGCGAGCATCTTGCTGTCGCCACCATCGGTGTCGCTGAGCTCACCGAGGCGATCAAGCGTGTGGCATTGGTGGCCGACCGGGGCGCCCAGGTGCGCATGGAGTTGTCGGAAGGCACTCTGCGACTGTCAGCCGGGGCGGAAGATGTCGGTCGCGCCGAGGAAGATCTGCCGATCGACTTCGTCGGCGAACCATTGACCATCGCGTTCAACCCGACTTACCTCACGGACGGGCTGGGATCGCTGCACAGCGAGAAGGTATCGATGGGTTTCACGGATCCGAAGAAGCCGGCGGTGCTGCGCCCGGCCAGCGCGGAAGACCCCGCGCTGATCGGTGATGGTCCGTTCCCGGCGGTGCCGTCGGATTACGTTTACCTGCTGATGCCGGTTCGCCTGCCCGGCTAATCGGCGCGGGCAGCGACGACGGGAGGGGTTGGTTTCTCGGTGTATGTCCGCCACGTGGGCCTACGGGATTTCCGGTCCTGGGCGCACGTCGATCTGGAACTGGAACCGGGCGCGACGGTGCTGGTCGGACCGAACGGCTTTGGGAAGACAAATCTCGTTGAAGCACTGTGGTATTCGTCCACTTTGGGATCCCACCGGGTAGCTACGGACGCGCCACTGATTCGATCGGGCGCCAGCCGCGCAGTGGTGTCGACAATCGTGGTGAATGAGGGCCGCGAACTCGCTGTCGACCTGGAGATCGCCGCAGGTCGGGCCAACAAAGTACGGCTCAACCGCGCGCCGGTGCGGCACGCCCGCGAAGTCGTCGGGGTGCTGCGCGCGGTGTTGTTTGCCCCCGAAGACCTGGCGCTGGTGCGCGGCGATCCCGGTGAGCGTCGTCGCTACCTCGACGAATTGGCCAGCGTGCGCCGTCCGCGGATCGCCGGGGTGCGCGCCGACTACGCTCACGTGCTACGACAGCGCACCGCGCTGCTCAAGAGTGCTCCGGGCGCACTGTACCGCGGTGACCGAGCGGTGTTGGACACCCTCGACGTGTGGGATTCCCAGTTGGCGCTGCATGGCGCGGAGCTGATGGCCGCCCGTATCGATCTGGTCAACCAGTTGGCTCCAGAAGTCGAGAAGGCCTATCAACTGCTGGCGCCCGGCACCAGAACCGCTGCTGTGGCCTATCGGCCGAAACTCGAGATCCCCGTCGCTGCCGAGAACCAGGGCGCGGTCGAACTGCAAGAAGCCCTGCTGGCGGAGTTGGCGCGCCGCCGCAGCGCGGAATTGGAGCGCGGCGTGTGCCTGGTTGGCCCGCACCGCGACGAGCTGGACTTGCGGCTCGGCGACCGACCGGTGAAAGGTTTTGCTAGCCATGGTGAGTCATGGTCGATGGCTCTGGCGCTGCGGCTGGCTTCCTATGAACTACTCCGTAGCGAAGGCGCCGAACCCGTGCTGCTACTCGACGATGTCTTCGCCGAACTGGACGCTGCCCGGCGTCGGGCGCTGGCCGGCGTCGCCGCGTCGGCAGAGCAAGTCCTGATCACCGCCGCCGTCCCTGACGACATCCCCGCCGACTGGCAAGCCCGCCGTATTCGCATCGCGGTCACCGAAGGCGACGAGGGCAGGGTGTCGGAATTGATGGACGATGTCTCGTGACCGACTTCGACGACTCGCAAGACGAACCCGCTCTGCAGCCACCGGCGCACCTGGCTGGCCTGACCGGGATGGACCTTGTCCGCCGGACGCTAGCCGAGGCGCGCGAAGCGGCCCGCAGCCAGGGCAAAGATGTCGGGCAAGGCCGCCGGGCTCCGCTGCGCCGCCGTGCCCCAGGCACCGGTGGTGGTCGCCGCAGCTGGTCAGGGCCGGGACCAGACCGCCGGGATCCCCAGAGCCTGGGCGCGGCCACTCGCGATCTTGCGCAATCCCGGGGTTGGTCTGCCCAGGTGGCTGAAGGCACGGTGCTGGGTCGGTGGCGCTCAGTGGTCGGTGACGACATCGCCTCGCACGCAACTCCGACACGGCTTTCCGACGGGGTGCTTAGCGTCGTGGCTGAATCGACGGCCTGGGCCACCCAGTTGCGCCTGGTCCAAGCCCAATTGCTGGCCAAAATCGCCGCCGCCGTCGGTGACGGCGTAGTCAAGACGCTGAAGATAACCGGGCCGACGGCCCCGTCTTGGCGCAAAGGGCCGTTGCACGTCTCCGGTCGGGGCCCGCGCGACACCTACGGCTGAGCCGCCGCCGGAATCTGGCGCCTGTGTGGCGCTACGAGCAGAAAAATCGCTGCGGCCACCGGCCGGACACGAGGTAAACCGCGATATCGACCCCACGGCGCAATCAGGTAGGCAGAAACACCCGAAGAAAATACTCGCCGTCGGGACCCCAAGGTAGAGTGGCTCAGTATCCCGCGCATCCACCCAAGTGATGCGTTGAATGCTGACTCGCGAACCTGAGGAGAGCTCCCCGACCGTGGCTGCCCAAAACAAATATGGTGCCGATTCGATCAAGGTTCTCGAAGGCCTCGAAGCAGTCCGTAAAAGACCCGGCATGTACATCGGCTCCACCGGTGAACGCGGTCTCCACCACCTGATCTGGGAGGTAGTCGACAACGCCGTCGATGAGGCGATGGCCGGATTCGCCTCCAAGGTGACCGTCCGCATCCTCGAAGACGGTGGCGTCGAGGTCACCGATGACGGCCGCGGCATCCCGGTGGCCATGCACGCCACCGGTGTACCGACCGTGGACGTCGTCATGACCGTGCTGCACGCCGGTGGAAAGTTCGAAGAAGGCGCCTACAGCGTCTCCGGCGGTCTGCACGGTGTCGGTGTCTCGGTGGTCAACGCCCTGTCGACCCGCCTGGAAGCCGACATTTTCCGGGACGGCTACGAGTGGTTCCAGACCTACGACAAGTCGGTTCCGGGAACCCTGCGCAAGGGTGAGAAGAGCAAGAAGACCGGCACCACCATCCGATTCTGGGCGGATCCGGACATCTTCGAAACCACCACTTATGACTTCGAGACGGTCGCACGACGTCTGCAGGAGATGGCGTTCCTCAACAAGGGCCTGACCATCGACTTGACCGACGAGCGGGTGCGCGTCGAAGAGGTCGTTGACGAAGTGGTCAGCGATACCGCCGAGGCGCCGAAGACCGCCGAAGAACAGGCCGCCGAGGCAGTGGCCCCGCACAAGGTCAAGCACCGGGTCTTCCACTACCCGGGCGGCCTGCGCGATTTCGTTCAACACATCAACCGCAGCAAGACCGCGATTCACCCGACCATCGTCGACTTCGACGGCAAGGGAACCGGACACGAAGTCGAGATCGCTCTGCAGTGGAACGGTGGTTACTCGGAGTCGGTGCACACCTTCGCCAACACCATCAACACCGCCGAGGGCGGCACCCACGAAGAGGGCTTCCGATCGGCGTTGACCAGCGTGGTCAACAAATACGCCAAAGACAAGAAGCTGCTCAAGGACAAAGACCCCAACCTCACCGGTGACGACATCCGTGAGGGCTTGGCCGCGGTCATCTCGGTCAAGGTGTCCCAGCCACAGTTCGAGGGCCAGACCAAGACCAAACTGGGTAACACCGAGGTCAAGTCGTTCGTGCAGAAGGTCTGCAACGAGCAACTCGGCCACTGGTTCGAAGCCAACCCCGCCGAAGCCAAGACCATCATCAACAAGGCGGTCTCTTCGGCGCAGGCCCGGATGGCTGCCCGCAAAGCCCGAGAATTGGTGCGGCGCAAGAGCGCAACGGATCTGGGTGGCCTGCCCGGAAAGCTGGCCGACTGCCGCTCAAATGACCCGAGTAAGTCCGAACTGTATGTGGTGGAGGGTGATTCGGCCGGCGGCTCGGCCAAGAGCGGCCGCGACTCGATGTTCCAGGCGATCCTGCCGCTGCGCGGCAAGATCATCAACGTCGAGAAGGCGCGCATCGACCGCGTCCTGAAGAACAACGAGGTCCAGGCGATCATCACCGCTTTGGGCACCGGTATTCACGACGAGTTCGACATCGCCAAGCTGCGCTATCACAAGATCGTGCTGATGGCCGACGCCGACGTCGACGGACAGCACATCTCCACGCTGCTGCTCACCCTGCTGTTCCGTTTCATGCGACCGCTGGTGGAGCACGGACACGTGTTCTTGGCGCAGCCGCCGCTGTACAAGCTCAAGTGGCAGCGCGGCAATGACGCCGAATTCGCCTACTCCGACCGCGAACGCGACGGTCTGCTCGAAGCCGGTAAGGCCGCCGGCAAGAAGATCAATATGGATGACGGCATTCAGCGGTACAAGGGTCTCGGTGAGATGGACGCCAAGGAGCTGTGGGAGACCACGATGGACCCCAGTGTGCGGGTGCTGCGTCAGATCACCCTCGACGACGCCGCCGCCGCGGACGAGCTGTTCTCGATCCTGATGGGCGAGGACGTTGAGGCCCGCCGCAGCTTCATCACGCGCAACGCGAAAGACGTTCGCTTCTTGGACGTTTAGAGATGCACCGCGATATCGAGTGACGTTGACGGGATATCGCGACATCTGACCTGACTGACTTCTTCACAGAACGAGGAATAGATGACAGACACCACGCTGCCACCCGGAGACGACTCGGTAGACCGGATCGAACCGGTCGACATCCAGCAGGAGATGCAGCGCAGCTACATCGACTACGCCATGAGCGTGATCGTGGGCCGTGCGCTGCCCGAGGTGCGTGACGGTCTCAAGCCGGTGCACCGCCGCGTGCTCTACGCGATGTATGACTCCGGATTCCGGCCGGATCGCAGTCACGCGAAATCCGCACGGTCGGTTGCCGAAACGATGGGCAACTACCACCCGCACGGCGACGCCTCGATCTACGACACCCTGGTCCGGATGGCCCAGCCGTGGTCGCTGCGCTACCCGCTGGTCGACGGCCAGGGCAACTTCGGTTCACCGGGCAATGACCCCGCCGCCGCGATGCGTTACACCGAGGCGCGCCTGACGCCGCTGGCCATGGAAATGCTGCGCGAAATCGACGAGGAGACAGTCGATTTCGTCCCGAACTATGACGGCCGGGTGCAAGAGCCGACGGTGCTGCCGAGCCGGTTCCCGAACCTGCTGGCCAACGGCTCCGGCGGCATCGCGGTCGGTATGGCCACCAACATCCCGCCGCACAACCTGCGCGAACTCGCCGAAGCGGTGTTCTGGTGCCTGGACAACCACGAAGCCGATGAAGAGAGCACCCTGGAAGCGGTGATGGAGCGGGTCAAGGGTCCCGACTTCCCCACTTCCGGACTGATCGTCGGCTCGCAGGGTATCAATGACGCCTACCGAACCGGGCGGGGCTCCATCCGGATGCGCGGCGTTGTTGAGATCGAGGAGGACTCGCGCGGGCGGGCCCTGCTGGTCATCACTGAGCTGCCGTACCAGGTCAACCACGACAACTTCATCACGTCGATCGCCGAGCAGGTGCGCGACGGAAAGTTGGTGGGAATCGCCAACATTGAAGACCAGAGCAGCGACCGAGTGGGCCTGCGCATCGTCGTCGAGATCAAACGCGACGCGGTGGCCAAGGTGGTGCTGAACAACCTTTACAAGCACACCCAGCTACAGACCAGCTTCGGCGCGAACATGCTCTCGATCGTCGACGGGGTGCCGCGCACCCTGCGGCTGGATCAGATGATCCGTTACTACGTGGCGCATCAGCTGGATGTCATCGTTCGTCGCACCCGCTACCGGCTCCGTAAAGCCGAGGAGCGCGCCCACATCCTGCGCGGCCTGGTCAAAGCACTCGATGCCCTCGACGAGGTGATCGCCCTGATCCGGGCATCGCAGACCGTCGACATCGCTCGCCAGGGCCTGATCGAGCTGCTCGAGATCGATGACATTCAGGCGCAAGCGATCCTCGACATGCAGCTGCGCCGGCTGGCGGCGCTGGAACGCCAGAAGATCATCGATGAATTGGCCAAGATCGAGGCCGAGATCGCGGATCTCAAGGACATCCTGGACAAGCCGGAACGGCAGCGCGCGATCGTGCACGACGAGCTGGCTGAGCTCGTCGAGAAGCACGGCGACGACCGGCGCACCCGGATCATCGCCGCCGACGGTGACGTCGCCGACGAAGATCTGATCGCCCGTGAAGACGTGGTGGTCACCATCACCGAGACCGGCTACGCCAAGCGCACCAAGACCGATCTGTACCGCAGCCAGAAGCGGGGCGGTAAGGGCGTGCAGGGTGCCGGCCTCAAGCAGGATGACATCGTCGCGCACTTCTTCGTGTGCTCGACGCACGACTGGATCCTGTTCTTCACCACGCAGGGCCGGGTGTACCGAGCCAAGGCCTACGACCTGCCGGAGGCGTTGCGCACCGCACGCGGCCAACACGTCGCCAACCTGCTGGCCTTCCAGCCCGAAGAGCGGATCGCTCAGGTCATCCAGATCAAGAGCTACGAAGACGCGCCGTATCTGGTGCTGGCCACCCGCAACGGTCTGGTCAAGAAGTCCAAGCTGACCGACTTCGACTCGAACCGATCCGGCGGCATTGTCGCGATCAACCTGCGCGACGGGGACGAACTGGTGGGCGCGGTGCTGTGCTCCGCCGAGGAGGACCTGCTGCTGGTGTCGGCGAATGGCCAGTCCATCCGGTTCTCGGCGACCGACGAGGCGCTGCGGCCGATGGGCCGCGCCACCTCCGGTGTGCAGGGCATGCGGTTCAATGCCGATGACCGGCTGCTGTCGCTCAACGTGGTTCGCGAGGGCACCTATCTGCTGGTGGCCACGGCAGGCGGTTACGCCAAGCGAACGGCGATCGAGGAGTACACCGCGCAGGGCCGCGGCGGCAAGGGAATCCTGACCATTCAGTACGATTCGCGGCGAGGCCGCCTGGTCGGAGCCCTGATCGTCGACGATGAGAGTGAGCTCTACGCGATCACCTCCGGTGGCGGCGTGATTCGCACCGCAGCACGGCAGGTTCGCAAGGCCGGACGGCAGACTAAGGGCGTTCGGTTGATGAACTTGGGCGAGGGCGACACACTGATAGCGATTGCGCGGAACGCCGACGAAGAGGCGGTCGACGAGGACTCGGGTAGTTAAACCCGACGTCAGACCCGGCCGCGGCGCGGTGGGGATACGCAGGTAAGGAGTCGTGGGTGAGCGCACCGAACGAGCCGGGGCACCCGGGCAACGGGGGCAAGGCGGAATCGGCCGGAAACGGTCCGGCCGAGCCGGGTCAACGGCCCCCGGGCCGTCCTGGCCGGATCACCGAGACCGGGGAGGCCCCGCCGTGGCAACGCGGCGGCCAGGCCCGCCCGCCCGCACCGGCTCGGCCCGGCGACGGCGGGGCGCACTCCCACGGCGTTGACGAGCGGATACGCCGGTTCGTGTCCGGTACGGCTGCTCCGGCAGCGCCTCCCGCGCCCGGCGCGCCGCAGCAGGCTGCAGCCAAGCCCCCGGCCCAGCCCGCCAAGCCGCCGGCTCAACCGGCCAAGTCGGCGGCCAAGGCCGCGCCACCGGTGAAGCCCGCCCAGCCCGACGACGCCTACGCCAGCGAGCTGCCGGATCTGTCTGAACCGGCGCAGCGGCGGTCTCCGGCCCGCCGCCCGCAGGTATCGGCAGGCACACGCGGGCCGCTGCGCGCCAGCATGCAGATTCGCCGGATCGACCCCTGGAGCGCACTCAAGGTGTCCTTGCTGCTGTCGACGGCGCTGTTCTTCGTCTGGATGATCGCGGTGGCAGTGCTCTACGTCGCGTTGGGCGCCATGGGCGTCTGGAGCAAGCTGAACAGCAATGTGGGCGACCTGTTGACCAACAACAGTGCCGCCGAACTGGTTTCCGCTGGTTCGATTTTCGGCGGCGCCGCGCTGATCGGGCTGGTGAATGTCGTGGTGCTGACCGCGATGGCCACTCTCGGCGTGGTGATCTACAACCTCAGTACCGACGTGGTCGGCGGTGTGGAGGTAACCCTGGCCGACCGGGACTGACCGCCTGCCTGCCCTGGCCTTTTAGTCGCATTTTGGCCGGGGAGCGTTTGGTGCGGTAATCTCGCTCGGTCGTCAGACGACTACGGGCCTATAGCTCAGGCGGTTAGAGCGCTTCGCTGATAACGAAGAGGTCGGAGGTTCGAGTCCTCCTAGGCCCACGAGTCCCACCAGGGGCCTTAGCTCAGTTGGTAGAGCGCTGCCTTTGCAAGGCAGATGTCAGGAGTTCGAATCTCCTAGGCTCCACAATGCGACCGCGAAAGCGGCGCGCTGCGTACTAAATCTTGTGCTGTGCGTCCACGCTCGGTGGACGCGGCGACGGCTCCTGCGGCCGGTTCGAGCGGCGGATCAATACCGCCACCACCCCGCCCGCCAGCAGCGCCGCGGCGGCGGCCGCCAGCAGCACCCAGGACCGGTGAACATGACGGCGAGGGGCGCTACCTTCCAACAGCTCCGGGAAGGCGGCAACGGCCTCTTGCGCGGCGGCCAGCTCCCGGGCCGCGGCTTCGGCGGCGTCGGCGACGCGGTCGGATAGTTGGCTCTCCCGATAACGCCGGCGCAATTCCACCGCCCCACGGCGCACCGCGTCGCCACCCAGCCCCACGGCGCCACGCGCCACGTCCACCGGCCCGGCCGCGGTATGGGCCAGCCCCCGGGTCAGTCGTGCTCGGTGGGTCAGCGGGGTCTCGGTCGCCAGACGCATGGGCACAACGCTACCCGTGACGCAGCCCACCACGCCGCGAATGGCAGACTGTGATCCCATGACCTCCAGCTCCATTGCCACCGCAACTGCCACGCTGCACACCAACCGCGGCGACATCAAGATCGCGCTGTTCGGCAACCACGCCCCCAAGACCGTCGCCAACTTCGTCGGCCTGGCCCAGGGCACCAAGGAGTACTCGACCACCAACGCCTCCGGCGGCTCGTCGGGGCCGTTCTACGATGGCGCGGTGTTCCACCGGGTTATCGGCGGATTCATGATCCAGGGCGGCGACCCGACCGGTACCGGTCGCGGCGGCCCCGGCTACAAGTTCGAGGACGAGTTCCACCCCGAGCTGGTGTTCGACAAGCCCTATCTGCTGGCGATGGCTAACGCCGGACCGGGCACCAACGGCTCGCAGTTCTTCATCACCGTCGGCCAGACCCCGCACCTGAACCGCAAGCACACCATCTTCGGTGAGGTCGTGGACGCGGACTCGCAGGCCATCGTGGACGCCATCGCCACCACCGCGACCGACCGTGCCGACCGGCCCACCGAGCCTGTCGTCATCGAGTCGATCACCGTCTCTTAGCGGCGACGCGCAGCTGTTGTCAGCGGCCGGTGTAACCGGCCGCTGACAGTACCTCGAACACATCGCGCGGGTCGGTTCCCAAATCCCACCGCGACAAAATCAGCAACTCGTCATCGAGAGTCTCGATCTCCAGTAGCCGATGCTTGCGCCCGATGCGCTGATACTCCGTGACCCGAAGCCGAGTAAGGCTGTCCGGGGTGAGCAGGCGGGTGCGCCACCAACCGCGGACCGCAAGGCCGTCGAGCGTCAGCGCAAGCTTGGGTCGTGCCCGCCACGACAACCCGGCAAACACCATCAGGCCGACTCCGGCAACACTGGCCAGAACACGTCCCGGCGTATCTGTGGCGACTGTCACAGCGCCGATGGCTAATACCGCCCCGACAAGCGCGCAACCGGCGATTCCGCCGACCGGTGGCGACCACTCCGTCTGCTCATGCCCGCGCTGAGTCATTTCGACCTGCGGGTTTCAAAGTTATCTACAGGAGTTGTCCACAGTGGGGATAAATCACATCGATGTGATTGGGCAGTTGGTTGGGTGCCCAGCTGGCATCGGCGGCGGCCCGACATAACCGAAATACCGCGTCTGCGCAGCTCAGTGCCAGCGCATGGTGAGCAACAGCCCGGTGATCATGAAAGCAAACGCGATGGCGTAGTTCCACGGGCCCAGCTCAGCCATCCAGTTCAGCGCCGCGGGGGCGTCCAGCCCGGTGGCCCCCAGCTGATACACCATCAGCCACACCAGTCCGAGGAGCATCAGCCCCAAGAACAGTGCGACGAACCATGTGCTCGATGGGCCGCCTTTGACCTTGACCGGGGTACGGCTCACCGACGAGGGGGTGAAGCTGGTGGTCTTCTTGCGAACCTTGGATTTGGGCATCGGTACCTCGGGAAAGTGCGGCGTGAAGCTGCGAGTATGGGTCGGTACGAGATTAGCCCAGCAGGACAACCCAGCCGAGAACGGGAGAGCCGATGGAGCAGAGGGGGCTGCCGTCTTCCGGCCGCCGCTCCCCGTGGCGGCTCGGAGTTCCGCTGGTCTGCCTACTGGCCGGCCTGCTGCTGGCAGCCACCCACGGGGTCTCCGGCGGCAAAGAGATCCGGCGCGGCGACGCCCCCCGGCTGGTCGATCTGGTCCGCGCGACCCAGGCCACGGTGGAAGAACTCACCGCCCA
>Ga0182738_1001761_pt1 | contig 26432 bp, 26 predicted proteins | sample eDN5th30CBELigMG_FD_128876 | JGI IMG/M metagenome (GOLD analysis project Ga0182738, IMG submission 128876) | Enriched Miracle-Growth compost microbial communities from Emeryville, California, USA - eDNA 5th pass 30_C BE-Lig MG (version 2)... ...
CGTGGGCGCGTAGCGCTCCATGAAGCGCTCGCCGTCCTTGTTGAGCAGGATGCCGCCCTCGCCGCGCACGCCCTCGGTGATGAGCACGCCCGCGCCGGCCACGCCGGTCGGGTGGAACTGCCAGAACTCCATGTCCTGCAGCGGGATGCCGGCGCGCGCGGCCATGCCCAGGCCGTCGCCGGTGTTGATGAAGGCGTTGGTCGAGGCGGCCCAGATGCGGCCGGCGCCGCCGGTGGCCAGCACCGTGGTCTTGGCTTCCAGGATGTAGATGTCGCCCGTTTCCATTTCCAGCGCGGTCACGCCGACCACGTCGCCGTCGTCGTTGCGCAGCAGGTCCAGCGCCATCCATTCGACGAAGAACTGGGTGCGGGCCGCCACGTTGCGCTGGTACAGGGTGTGCAGCAGCGCATGGCCGGTGCGGTCCGCGGCCGCACAGGCGCGCTGCACGGGCTTCTCGCCGAAGTTGGCGGTGTGGCCGCCGAAGGGCCGCTGGTAGATGGTGCCGTCGGCGTTGCGGTCGAACGGCATGCCGAAGTGCTCGAGCTCGTAGACGGCGTTGGGCGCCTCGCGGCACATGAACTCGATGGCGTCCTGGTCGCCCAGCCAGTCCGACCCCTTGACGGTGTCGTACATGTGCCAGTACCAGTTGTCCTCGCTCATGTTGCCCAGCGACGCGCCGATGCCGCCCTGGGCGGCCACGGTGTGCGAGCGGGTCGGGAAGACCTTGGAGAGGACGGCCACGGACAGGCCCGCCTGCGCCAGTTGCAGGGAACAGCGCATGCCGGCGCCGCCGGCTCCGACGACCACCACATCGAACTGGCGGCGCGGCAAAGAGGTTTTGACAGCGACCACGGCTTACAGGCTCCAGAGGATTTTCGCGAAATACACCACCGCCCCGACCAGCCAGAGGATGGTCAGCACCTGCAGCAGCAGGCTCACGCCGACGGGCTTGACGTAGTCCATCCAGATGTCGCGCACGCCTATCCAGGCGTGCCAGGCCAGCGCCAGGAAGGCGAGCGATGCGAGGACCTGCCCCACGGGCAGCGCGAAAACGGTAAAGGTGAACAGGCCGCGCCAGGACTCGAAGGTGAAGGCGGGCATGGCCAGCAGGCCGACCGCGAGCACCAGGGTGTAGACCGCCAGGATGACCGCGGTGACGCGCTGGACGAGGAAATCGAAGGCGCCGTAGTGGGCGCCGACGACCAGGCGCTTGGTGCCGAAATTGTTGGACGACGACATTACCAGGCTCCGAACATCTTGAGGCCGAACACCAGGGTGAGCGCCAGGCTCACGCCGAGGACCACGCCCGCGCTCTTTTGCGCGGCGACCTTGTCCAGGCCCACGTGCAGGTCCAGCACCAGGTATCGTATGCCGGCGCAGAAGTGGTGCAGGTAGCCCCACAGCAGCACCAGCAGGATCAGCTTGACCAGGGGGTTGCCCGCCACCTGCGCGACCTGGGCGAAGGACTCGGGCGAGCCGACGCTCATGGCGAATACGGGCAGGATGACGAGCGGCAGACAGAGGAACAGCAGCGCGCCGCTGACGCGGTGCAGGATGGACACCTTGCCGGCGAGCGGCAGGCGGTAGCTGAAAAGTATCTGCGGGATGCCGATATTGCGGAACTGCGGACGCGGCTTTGCAGCAGTGTCGGACATGACGACCTCGACGTAAGTCTTTAGCGAGTGGGCAAACGCTCTATTTTCGCCCATGTAACGGGTTGGTTCAAATCGCCCCAAAAAACACTATCAATTCAAACTATTGCGGTAGTGGTATCGATCCGTGAGGTAAAGGCCCCGCCGCATTTCCATGGGGCGGTCGCCGTAGGTATAGGACACGCGGTCGACCTGCAGCAGCGGCGTGCCGGCGGCAATGCCCAGCAGCGCCGCCGCGTCCTCGTCGGCCAGGACCGCGCGCAGCTTCTCGTCGGCGCCCACCATGCTGACGCCGAACTCGGATTCGAACAGGCCGTACAGCGGACCGCGGTAGCGCGCCAGCTGCTCCACGCTCAGGCCGCGGAAGGCGGTGCCGGGCAGCCAGATGTCGTCGATCACCGTGGGCACGCCGCCGAAGGACAGCACGCGGCGGATCGCCACCACGCTTTCGCCGGTGCGCAGCTCCAGCACGCGCGCGACCTCGGCCGGCGCGCGCGTGCGGCGACAGTCGACGATGCGGCTTTCGGCGCGCTCGCCCTCGCCGCCCTCGTCCGGGGCCAGGCGCAGGAAGCGGTAGCGCACGCGCGCCTCGTGGTGGGTGGCCACGAAGGTGCCCTTGCCCTGGCGGCGGATCAGCAGGTGCTCGGCGGCCAGTTCGTCTATGGCCTTGCGCACCGTGCCCTGGCTGACCTGGTAGCGCGCGGCGAGCTCGAACTCGCTGGGGATGGCCTCGCCCGGCTTCCATTCGCCGCGGTCCAGGCTCTGCACGATCAGGGCCTTGATCTGCCGGTACAGCGGGCTGAACGCCGCCCCGGCAGCGGCCGGCCGCGTGCGCACGGGGACATCGGTACGGGGATCGGCCATGGGCGGGTGGAGAAATCGGTAAGACGTGGTGCAGGTCCGCCGGGCGGATAGCGCCCATCAGTATGCCACACCCTGGCGGCCGGTATCGCCGGTTCTTATGTCTTATATAAGATATAAGATAATTGACGTTTACGTAAGTTGTCGCTACGATGCCGCCCCATGACCGGGTAGGCAGCGATGCCGCCGCAAGGGGCCCTGCGCCCGGGCGGCGGCCGGCCGCCAGCCGTTAAACTGCGGGGCGAGGCTCAACACTCACCCACCTACGGAGATTCACACATGTCCAAGCCTGCCAAGCGCGTCGCCGTCACCGGCGCCGCCGGCCAGATCGGCTACGCCCTGCTGTTTCGCATCGCTTCGGGCGAAATGCTCGGCAAAGACCAGCCGGTCATCCTGCAACTGCTGGAAATCCCGGACGAAAAGGCGCAGAAGGCCCTCAAGGGCGTCATGATGGAACTGGAAGACTGCGCCTTCCCGCTGCTGGCCGGCATGACCGCCCACAGCGACCCGCGCGAAGCCTTCAAGGACGCCGACGTGGCCCTGCTGGTGGGCGCCCGCCCGCGCGGCCCCGGCATGGAGCGCAAGGACCTGCTGCAGGTCAACGCGCAGATCTTCACCGCCCAGGGCAAGGCCCTGAACGAAGTCGCCAGCCGCGACGTGAAAGTGCTGGTGGTCGGCAACCCGGCCAACACCAACGCCTACATCGCCATGAAGTCGGCCCCCGACCTGCCGGCCGGGAACTTCACCGCCATGCTGCGCCTGGACCACAACCGCGCGCTGTCGCAGCTGTCGGCCAAGGCCGGCGTGGCCGTGGCCGACATCGAGAAGCTGATCGTGTGGGGCAACCACTCGCCCACCATGTACCCGGACATCCGCTTCGCCACCGTCGGCGGCAAGGGCCTGAAGGACATGATCGGCGACGACGCCTGGAACCGCGACGTCTTCATCCCCACCGTGGGCAAGCGCGGCGCGGCCATCATCGACGCGCGCGGCCTGTCCTCGGCGGCGTCGGCGGCCAACGCCGCGATCGACCACGTGCGCGACTGGGTGCTGGGCAGCAACGGCAAGTGGGTCACCATGGGCGTGCCCTCGGACGGCTCCTACGGCATCCCGGAAGGCATCATCTACGGCGTGCCGGTGACCACCGCCAACGGCGAATACCAGCGCGTGGCCGGGCTGGAGATCGACGCCTTCTCGCGCGAGCGCATGGACTTCACGCTCAAGGAGCTGCTGGAAGAGCGCGACGGCGTCAAGGATTTGCTGAAGTAGGACAGTAGAACGGGCATGGGCGGACCCATCCGCCCGCCCATGCCGCGCCCGCCAACAGGAAAAGGAGCAGAGACATGAGCACCACCGCGCGAGCAAGACCCGCCAAGGCCGCCAAGACGGCCGCCCCGGCAGCCGCCCAGCCGGCCGGCCAGGACAAGCCGGGCTTCAAGCCCAAGAAATCGGTCGCTTTGTCCGGCGTGGTGGCGGGCAATACCGCCCTGTGCACGGTCGGGCGCAGCGGCAACGACCTGCACTACCGAGGCTACGACATCCTGGACGTGGCCGACGTGTCCGAATTCGAGGAAATCGCCCACCTGCTGGTGCACGGCAAGCTGCCCACGCGCGCCGAGCTGCGCGCCTACAAGGCCAAGCTGCGCGCCCTGCGCGGCCTGCCGGTGCAGCTGCAGGAAGTGCTGGAATCGCTGCCCGCGGCCAGCCACCCCATGGACGTGATGCGCACGGCCGTGTCCGTGCTGGGCTGCGTGCTGCCCGAGAAGGACGACCACAACACGCCGGGCGCGCGCGACATCGCCGACCGGCTGATGGCCAGCCTGGGCTCGGCCCTGCTCTACTGGTACCACTACAGCCACAACGGCCGCGCCATCGACGTGCAGACCGACGACGACAGCATAGGCGGCCACTTCCTGCACCTGCTGCACGGCGAGGCGCCGCCGGCCGACTGGGTGCGCGCCATGCACACCTCGCTCAACCTGTACGCCGAGCACGAATTCAACGCCTCGACCTTCACCGCGCGGGTGGTGGCCGGCACGGGCTCGGACATGTATTCGGCCATCGCCGGCGGCATCGGCGCGCTGCGCGGGCCCAAGCACGGCGGCGCCAACGAGGTCGCCTTCGAAGTGCAGAAGCGCTACGACACGCCCGACGAGGCCGAGGCCGACATCCGCCGCCGGGTCGAGGCCAGGGAAGTGGTGATCGGCTTCGGCCACCCGGTCTACACCGTGTCCGACCCGCGCAACAAGATCATCAAGGAAGTCGCGCGCAAGCTGTCGAAGAAGGCCGGCGACACCCGCATGTTCGACATCGCCGAGCGCCTGGAAACGGTCATGTGGGACGCCAAGAAGATGTTCCCCAACCTGGACTGGTTCTCGGCCGTCAGCTACCACATGATGGGCGTGCCCACGGCCATGTTCACGCCGCTCTTCGTGATCGCGCGCACGGCCGGCTGGGCCGCGCACGTCATCGAGCAGCGCATCGACAACAAGATCATCCGGCCCACGGCCAACTACGTCGGCCCGGAAGACCGCAAGTTCGTGCCGATCGACAAGCGCAAGTAAGCCGCCGGCCCCGCCTTCCCGAGCAACCCGGCCGCCGCGCGCGCGGCGGCCGCATCGACGCACCGCGCCCGAAGCGCAGGAACCCTACGCCATGTCCGCCCACATCTCCAACGTCCGTCCCGACCCCGACCAGGTCCTGGTCGACATCGCCGACTACGTCATCGGCTACGAAATCAAGAGCCCGCTCGCCTACGAGACCGCGCGCAACTGCCTGATCGACACCCTGGGCTGCGGCCTGGAGGCCCTGGAATACCCGGCCTGCACCAAGCTGATGGGCCCCATCGTGCCCGGCACCGTGGTGCCCAACGGCGCCAAGGTGCCCGGCACCCAGTTCCAGCTCGACCCGGTGCAGGCCGCCTTCAACATCGGCGCCATGATCCGCTGGCTGGACTTCAACGACACCTGGCTGGCGGCCGAATGGGGCCATCCCTCGGACAACCTGGGCGGCATCCTGGCCACGGCCGACTGGCTGTCGCGCAACGCGGTGGCCGCCGGCAAGCCGCCGCTGTCCATGCGCGACGTGCTCACCGGCATGATCAAGGCGCACGAGATCCAGGGCTGCATCGCGCTGGAGAACTCCTTCAACAAGGTGGGCCTGGACCACGTGGTGCTGGTCAAGGTGGCCTCCACCGCGGTGGTCGCGCAGATGCTGGGCCTGTCGCGCGACGAGATCATCGCCGCGGTGTCGCTCGCCTGGGTGGACGGGCAGAGCCTGCGCACCTACCGGCACGCGCCCAACACCGGCAGCCGCAAGAGCTGGGCGGCGGGCGACGCCACCAGCCGGGCGGTGCGCCTGGCGCTGATGGCGCGCACCGGCGAAATGGGCTATCCGTCCGTGCTGACCGCCAGGACCTGGGGCTTCTACGACGTGCTCTTCAAGGGCAAGCCCTTCGAATTCCAGCGCCCCTACGGCAGCTACGTGATGGAGAACGTGCTGTTCAAGATTTCCTTCCCTGCCGAGTTCCATTCGCAGACCGCGGTGGAATGCGCCATGGAAATCCACGACAGGCTCAAGGCCGCCGGCAGGAGCGCCGAGGACATCGCCAGGATCACCATCCGCACGCACGAGGCCTGCATCCGCATCATCGACAAGAAGGGGCCGCTGTCCAACCCCGCCGACCGAGACCACTGCGTGCAGTACATGGTGGCCGTGCCGGTGCTGTTCGGGCGCCTGACCGCCGCCGACTACGAGGACGAGATCGCCGCCGACCCGCGCATCGACGCGCTGCGCGAGAAGATCGTCTGCGTCGAGGACCCGGCCTTCACGCGCGACTACCACGACCCGGAGAAGCGTTCGATCGCCAACGCGCTGACGGTGGAATTCAAGGACGGCGGCAAGCTCGACGAAATCGTCTGCGAATATCCCATCGGCCACCGCCGCCGCCGCGGCGACGGCATCCCGCTGCTGGAGGCCAAGTTCCGCACCAACCTGGCGCGGCGCTTCCCGGCCCGGCAGCAGCAGCGCATCCTGGACGTGTCGCTGGACCAGCAGAAGCTGGAGGCCATGCCGGTGCACGAGTACGTGGACCTGTACGTGATCTGACCGGAGGGCGGAAGGCGGCCGGGCGACCGGCCGCTCGCCCGCGCGGGGCCATGCACGGCCATGCGGCGCCTTCGGCGCAGCAAGGCGCGATGAAGCCTTACGCGGCGTCCCTTACGCGGCGTCCGGCCGGCGGATGTCGCTCAGGTAGCCCATCGTCGAGAAGTCCACCGACTCCCGCACGATCTCCAGCATGCCGCGCACCAGCGGGCGCGTGTCGTCGCGGCGGTACTGGTAGGAGTAGATCAGCGGCTGCAGCGGCGCGTCGCCCTGCAGCACCGCCACCCTGCCCTGGGCCGCCAGGCTGTACGCCCACTGCCGCGGCATCAGCCCGATGCCCACGCCTTCGACCACCAGGCCGACGATGGCGCCCCAGTCGTTGCATTCCAGCCGCTGCGGCGCCACGTCCCGGCCCTGCATCCAGCCGTCCAGCACCAGCGACAGGCCCGATCCCTGCGGCAGGCAGATCAGCGGCACGCGGCGCAGCAGCTCGGGCTCGACGCGGGCCGGCTCGGGCGCCAGCCGCGGCGCCACCGTCCATTCGTAGTGCACCTGCGCGACCTGCTGCGAGGCGATGGAGCTGCGCGATGACAGGCCGGCGATCACGGCGAAGTCCAGCTCCCCGCTGTCCACGCCACGCTCCAGCCGCTCGCCGATTTCCACGTGCGGCTCGAGCAGCAGGGCGGGATGGCGCTCGCGGGCCCGGGCCACCAGCCTGGGCAGCCAGGTCAGGGCGCTGAGGTCGCCCACGCCGAAGCGGCAGCGCCCCTGCAGCGCCGGCTCGCCGCCCATCAGGTTGCGGGTCTCCTGCGCCAGGCGCAGCAGCTCGCGCGCCCGCGGCAGCAGGCGCTCGCCGGCCTCGGTCAGCGTGACGCGGTGGCGCTGGCGGTCGAACAGGGTGCAGCCCAGCGACTGCTCCAGCTCGACCACGCGCTTGGACAGCGAGGAGGCGGACAGGTACAACCGTTCGGCCGCCACCGAAAAGCTGGCGCAGGTCGCGGTCCAGAAGAAGGCTTCCAGTTGCTTGAGTGTCATGAGGTGCGTCGCCGGCCGGCATGCCGCGGGAAGACGCGGGAAGGCGCGGCCGTCTTTTCTCTTTTTACCAATCGCGCGATTGAATTTTTATCGCTTTCTCCATGGGCGGGCGGTTGCTAGAGTCCTGCCGACGGGGCCCCGCCATGCCTTCCCAGGAGGCCTGGCGCAACGATAAACCAATAGCCCGACATGGAGACGACATGAAGAAACGCTTCGCGATCCTGCGCGCCGGCGCGGCGCTCGCCGCGCTGCTGGCCGGCGGCGCCGCGCCGGCCGCCGAGTTCGAGTGGAAACTCTATACCTTCTACGCCATCAACGATGTGCCGACCAATCTGCACCGCGCCTACGCCAAGGACCTTTCCGAGGCCAGCGGCGGACGCCTGAAGATCACCGTCTACGCCGCCGGCGAGCTCCCCTACAAGGCGCAGGACGTGCTGCGCGTGCTCAGCGGCCGCCAGATCGAGGTGGGCAACGTCAATTTCGGCTTCGTCTCCGGCGACGCGCCGGAGCTGAACGCCTTGTCCATGCCCTTCGTGTGCACGTCCTGGGACAAGTTCTACGACCGCACCCTGCCCCGCATCGCCGGCAAGACCGCCGCGGTGCTCGAACAGCGCTTCAAGGTGGTCCCGCTGGTGCAGTGGGCCATGCCGGCGCAACAATTGTGGACGACCAAGCCGGTCGGCAGCGTCGAGCAGATGCGCCGGCTGAAGGCCCGCACCTGGAACCGCGAGCAGATCGAGACGATGCGCCTGCTGGGCGGCTCCGGCGTGGTGATCACCTCGTCGGAAGTCATCCCCGCCCTGCAGCGCGGCGTCGTGGATGGCGCCTTCACCGCTTCCATCCCTGCCTACGACTGGAAGTTCTACGAGGTCACCAAGTACGCCTACATGATGGACATCACCCTGGGCCACGAGGCCCTGGCCGTGAACCGGGCGGCGTTCGACAAGCTGCCGCCCGACCTGCGCCGGCTCGTGCTGGACAAGTCGCGCGAATGGGGCGGGCGCTACCGCAAGGCCCTGGCCGAGGCCGACGAGCAGGCGCGCGCCAACCTCGCCGCCAAGGGCATGACGCTGTTTCCCATCAAGGACGAGGACCGGGCGCGCCTGGGCGAGCTGACCCGGCCCATCACCGCCGACTGGGCCGCCAAGCAGCCGCAGGCGGGCCGCGACATCCTGCAAGACGTCGAAGAGACCTGCCGCTGAGGCGGCGCCCAGGAGACCCGGCCATGCCATCCCCTCCCCGCCCGCTGCAACGGGCTGCGGGCGCGCTGCACCGCGCGCTCCTCGTCCTGTGCGGCCTTTGCCTGCTGGCCATGGTGCTGCTGATGAACACGGAGATCCTCACCCGCTACGTGCTGGGTTTCTCGACCCAGATCTCGGACGAATACAGCGGCTACCTCTTCACGGCGATCACCATGCTGTGCCTGGCCCCCGCCCTGCGCGAAGGGCGCTTCCTGCGCATCGACGGCCTGGTGGCGCGCCTGCCGGCCCGGGCGCGCGCCCTGCCCGAGGCCGCCGACGCCCTGGCCGGCGCGGCGGTGTGCGCCGTCCTGGCCTACGCCACCTGGCTGATGGTGCAGGCCAGCAGCGAGATCGGCGCGGTCTCGCTGACGGTGGCGGAGACGCCGCAGGCCTGGCCGCAGGCGCTGATGCCGGCCGGCTTCGCCCTGCTGGGGCTGGCCTATCTCGCCCGCGGGGCGGCGCGCGTGCGGCGCGCGCTGGCCGGCGCCGGCCCGGAGGCGGACCCGGACCGGGGCCAAGACCAGAGCCAGGACCCGGCCCGGGACCCGGACCAGGAGGCCCGCCATGTCCTGGACTGAAACCAGCCTGCTGTACGGCGTGCTCCTGCTCGCCTGCCTGGCCGGGGGCGTGGGCATCGGCGCGGCCATGGGCCTGGTCGGCATCGTCGGCGTCACGCTGGCTTCCGGCACCGCGCTCTGGCCGACCCTGGCGGACCTGGTGTGGAACACCACCACCAATTTCAACCTGGTGGCGATCCCGCTGTTCGTGCTGATGGGCGAACTGGTGCTGCAGGGCGGCGTGGCCTCGCGCTTCTATACCGGCATCGCCGGCCTGTTCCGGCGTGTGCCGGGCGGGCTGGCGCAGACCAACATCGCCGGCTGCGCGATCTTCTCCGCCATCGCGGGCTCGTCGGTCACCACGGCGATGACGGTGGGCTCGGTGGCCATCGCCGAAATGCGCCGGCGCGGCTACGACGACCGGCTGACGCTAGGCACGCTGACCGCCGGCGGCTGCCTGGGCATCCTGATCCCGCCCAGCATCCCGCTGATCGTCTACAGCTCGATGACGCAGGAATCGGTCATCGACCTGTTCATGGCCGGGCTGGTGCCGGGGCTGCTGCTGGCGCTCGTCTTCAGCGCCTTCGTCGCCGTCAAGGCCTGGCGCCAGCCCGGCCTGCTGCCCGGGCGCGGCGCGGCCGCGGCCTTCGCCCTGCGGCCCTTCCTGCGCGACGCCTTTCCCATCGTCCTGCTGATCTCGCTCATCATCGCCAGCATGTACTTCGGCGTCGTGACGCCGACCGAGGCCTCGGGCTTCGGCTGCCTGCTCGCCTTCCTCATGGCCTGCGCCTACCGGCAGATGACCGTGCAGAAACTGGCCCGGGCGCTGCGCAACACGCTCATGACCAGCGCGGTCATCATGTTCATCGTCATCTGCGCGCAGTTGCTGAACTTCGCCGTGGTCTCGTCGGGCATCGGCCACAACCTGGCCGAGGCGCTGACCGCCCTGGACGTGCCGCCCTTCGTCTTCTTCTTGCTGCTGTTCGCCATCTACCTGGTGGTCGGCATGTTCATCGACGGGCTGTCCATCATGCTGCTGACCGTGCCCCTGCTCTACCCGACCTGCATCGCCATGGGCTTCGACGGCGTCTGGCTGGGCATCCTGATCGTGGTGTTCATCGAACTGGGCGCGCTGACGCCGCCCATGGGGCTGAACCTGTTCGCCATCCAGTCGATCGCCCCGGGCCGCACGCTGGGCGACGTGGCGTGGTCGTCGGCGCCCTACGCCGCGCTGGTGGCGGCGTTCGCCTTCCTGCTGTATTTTTGCCCCGGCATCGTCCTGTGGCTGCCCGCCGCCATGAAATGACCCGCTTCGACAAGGAACCGAGATGTTCGCCCCGCCTCCCCGCCTGACCGCCGAAATCCACGCCAGCCTGCCGGAGCCCCTGCGCAAGCGCGAGGGCAGCAACGACTGGCTGCGCAGCCAGCCCTACACCCTGCCCGGCGGGTCCTTCCTGGAAGGCCCGGTGTTCGACCGCGACGGCAACCTGTACTGCACCGACGTCGCCTGGGGCCGCATCTTCCGCATGTCGCCGCAGGGCGAATTCACCGTGGTCGCCGAGTACGACGGCGAGCCCAACGGCATGAAGTTCCACCGCGACGGCCGCCTGTTCATCGCCGACTTCAAGCAGGGCATCCTGGTGCTGGACACGGCCACGGGGCGCATCGAGCCCTTCCTGCTGCGCGCGCGCTCGGAGCGCTTCAAGGGCGTCAACGACCTGACCTTCGCCTCCAACGGCGACCTGTACTTCACCGACCAGGGCATGACCGGCCTGCACGATTCGACCGGCCGGGTGTTCCGCTGCCGCGCCGACGGCCGGGTCGAATGCCTGCTCGACAATGTGCCCAGCCCCAACGGGCTGGTGCTCAACGCGGCGGAGAACATCCTGTACCTGGCGGTCACCCGCGCCAACGCGATCTGGCGCGTGCCGCTGCTGCCCGACGGCGGCGTCACCAAGGTGGGCACCTTCATCCAGATGTCCGGCGGCGGCGGGCCCGACGGGCTGGCCATCGACGAGGCGGGCAACCTGGTGGTGGCCCACGTGGGCATGGGCGCGGTCTGGGTCTTCACGCCGCGCGGCGAACCGCTCTACCGCATCGACTCGCCGGCCGGCGCCAACACCACCAACGTGGCCTACGGCGGCGCGGACTACCGCGAGCTGTTCGTCACCGAATCCGAAAGCGCCAGCATCCTGCGCGTGCACCTGCCGGTGCCGGGGCGGCGGCTGTTCGGCGGGCCCTGAGCCGACGCCCGGGTCCCGCCGCGCCGGCGGGAGGCGCCCGCCCCGCAGGTGCCCCCTTCCCTACCAGTCCCGCACCGACCCATCCGGGTCGATGGGCGCGTAGGGCCGCATGTCCCTGGCCGGCAGGCGCGCCAGCGCCTCGTCGTCCAGCTCGATGCCCAGCCCGGGCGTGTCCGGCACGATCAGGCAGCCTGCTTCCAGCCGCAGCGGCTGCCTGACCAGCTCGCTCTTGGGCGGCTCGGCCTCGCCGGTGTATTCCTGCAGCGCGAAGTTGGGGATGCAGGCGTCCAGCTGCACGCAGGCCGCGGTCGATACGGGCGACAGCGGATTGTGCGGGATCACCTTGACGTGATGCGCCTCGGCCAGCGCCGCCGCCTTCTTGGAGCCGGTCAGGCCCAGGCACACGCACAGGTCGGGCCGGATGTAGTCGCAGCCGCCGGCGGCCAGCAGCTCCTGGAACTGGTAGATGGACGTGAAGCGCTCGCCGGTGGCCACCGGCAGGCCGCAGCGCGCCTGCACCGCCCCCATCAGCGCCGGACTGTCGGGCCGCATGGGGTCTTCGTAGAAGTAGGGATGGAAGGGCTGCAGGCGCTGCGCCAGCGCGATCGATTCGGCCGGGCTCATCTGCCGGTGCAGCTCGATGCACAGGTCGGCCTCGCCGCCCACCGCCGCGTGCACCGCGCCCACGCGCTCGACCGCGTCGCGCGCCCAGGCCTCGAAGGACCGGTGCAGGTGGAAGTCGTCCCGGAAAGGCGAGAAGCGCAGCGCCGTGAAGCCCGCGGCCCGCTTGGCGAGCGCGTCGGCCACCAGGTCGTCGACGCCGGCGCCGTGCACGTGCACGTAGCAGCGCACGCGGTCGCGCGTCCTGCCGCCCATCAGCTCATGGACGGGCACGCCCAGCCGCCTGGCCTTGATGTCCCACAGGGCGATGTCGATGGCCGAGATGGCCGCGGACAGCACCGCGCCGGTGAAGTGCATGCTGCGCTGCAGGTACTGGGCATGGTGCTCGATCGGGTCCGGGTCCTTGCCGACGAGGTAGGCGGCCATGGCCTCGATCGCCTCCGCGGTCACGCGCGGCCAGGCGTGCACGCCCGCCTCGCCTATGCCCTGCGTGCCGTCCTCGCAGGTGATGCGCAGCAGGCACCAGCGGTCGACCAGGAAGGTGTCCAGCCGGGCGATGGGGTTACGGGGCGCGCGCTTCAATTTGCCTGCACTCCGCTGGCCCGGATGACTTCGCCCCAGCGCACCGATTCGCGCTGCTGGAAGGCGGCCAGCTCGGCCGGCGTGCGGAAGTCCGCCTGGTCCATGGCCACCGAGGCGATCTGCGCGGCCACCTCCGGCCGCGCGCGCACCGCCTGCCAATGGGCGTTGAGCTGCTCGACGATGGCCGGCGGCGTGCCCGCGGGCGCGTAGATGGCCACCCAGGCCAGCGAATCCACGCCCGGCAGGCCGGCCTCGGCCAGCGTCGGGATGTCCGGCGCCGAGGCCATGCGCCGGCTGCTGGCCACGCCCAGCGCGCGCAGCCGGCCCGACTGGATGTGCGGGCCCAGCACGCTCATGACCGAGAACATCATCGGCACCTGGCCGCCCACCACGTCCACCGCGCCCTGGCCGTCGCCCTTGTAGGGCACGTGCACCAGCTCCAGCCCGGCGGTGGAGGCGAACAGCTCGCCGGTCAGGTGCGCCGCCGTGCCCGGCCCGCCCGAGGCGTAGGCCAGCTCGCCCGGCTTGCTGCGCGCCAGCGCGATCAGCTCGGCCACGCTGCGCACCGGCAGGTCGGCGTTGACCACCAGCACCATGGGGCCGGCGCCCAGCAGGCAGACCGGGTCGAAGTCCTTGCCCGGGTCGAAGCCCAGCTTGCGATAGATATAGGGCGCCACGATCATGACCGTGGGCGTGGTGGCCAGCAGCGTATAGCCGTCGGCCGGCTCGCGCGCCACCGCCGCGGCGGCCAGCGTGCCGCTGGCGCCGCCGCGGTTCTCGACGATGAAGCTCTGCGAAGTCAGCGGCGCGACGTACTGCGTGAACAGCCGCGCCATGTAGTCGGTGATGCCGCCGGGCGCCGTGCCGACCAGCACGCGCACCGGCCTGGCCGGCCAGGCCGGCGCCGCGGGATCGGCGGCCGCGCGGGCCAGGCCCGGGCCCCAGGCGGCCGCGCCCAGCGCGCCCAGGGTTTTCAGGGCAATGCGTCTGTCCATGGTTCGTCTCCTGCCTGTCGTTGTTGTGTCGTTGTTGAGCCGTTGTTCTGCTGTTTTGCCGGCGCCATTGTCGGCAGGCAAGCGATAAATATCCAATAGAATATCGGCGCCTTCCATAGATATCCTGCATACCTCGTGACGATCGCCACTACCGTCCTGGCTTCCCGGCTCATGGTGCAGGCGCGCCTGCGCCACGTCGAAGCCCTGGTGCGCATCAGCGAGCTGGGCAGCGTCAAGCGCGCCGCCCAGGCCCTGGGCATGACCCAGCCTTCGGCCAGCCACCTGCTGGCTGACCTGGAGAAGCTGCTCGACGCCACCCTGTTCCACCGCCACGCGCGCGGCATGGCGCCCACGCCCATCGCGCTGGCCCTGCTGCCCTATGCGCGCCGCATCCTGGAATCCGTGCACGCCTGCGCGGAAGTGACCTCGGCCATGACCACCAAGGCCGATTCGGTGGTGCGGGTGGCGGCCATCACCAGCGCGGTGTCGGGCGTGCTCGCGCACGTGCTGCCGCCCTTCAGCCGCCAACATCCGTCGATCTGGCTCAACGTGCTGGAAACCGACGTGCGCGAGATCGGCGAGCTGATCGCCCAGGACGGCATCGACCTGGCCCTGTGCCGGGAGCCGGCCATCGTCCCGGAAGGCTGGAGCTTCACCCCGGTGCTGCAGGACCGCTACATCATCGCCGCCGGGCCCGGCCATCCCCTGGCCCGGCGGCGCGCCATCGCGCTGGACCGGCTGATGCAGGAAACCTGGATCGTCGTGCCCGCGCCCAGCACGCCGCGCCAGGCCTTCGACCGCCTGATCGCGCACACCGGCGCCAGCCCCGAGGTCAAGCCCGTCGGCACGCGCTCGCAGACCATCGTGTCGGCCTTCCTGCAGCAGGAGCGCCTGGTCACCGTGCTGCCCAAGAGCATGGTCCAGCACGCGCTGGACCGGCGCCAGCTGGTGCAGCTGGACGCGGCGCTGCCGCTGCCCTGCGAGCCGCTGGGCATCCTGCTGCCGTCGGTGGGCGCGGGCGCGGCCGCCACGGCCTTCACGCGCTTCCTGGCCGAGCGGCTGCCCGGCCTGCTGGCCGACCCGCCGCGGTAGAATTCCGGCCATGCTAGCCCCCTACCTGCCCGTCGCCCTGCGCATCGCCTTCAGCATGCTGGTCGCCTGCGCGGCCGTATCCGTGATTTCGGCCGTCTACCTGTACCTGTTCAAGCTGCGCCGGATCAACGAAGTCCTGCAGCACCCCTACCTGAAGCACGGCCCCTTCGACCGCTTCCCGCTGGGCATCCGCGCCTCGATCCTGCAGGACTACTTCTTCCGCCTGGCCATGCCGGGCAGCCAGTTCTGGCTGATCGGGCATGCCAACCGGCAGCTTGCCCACGTCGACCCCAAGGAAGTGCCCACCGACGTGAAATGGCCCCTGCTGGGCATGTGGGGCGGCTGCTGGCTGGGCATCCTGGCGATGCTGGCGCTGTGGCTGTTCCTGCTGCTGGGCCGGGCGGCCTGAGCCGGCCCCGTCCCCGCGCGCGCGGCCGGCCCACGCCTTTTTCCTTTCCTTGCCGGAGACCGCCATGGCCCCGACCGTCGAACACGAAGCCGACCGCAGCCGCTTCACCGCCACGGTGGACGGCCATCACTGCGTGCTGGACTACACCCTGCGCGGCGACGTGATGGCCATCACGCACACCGGCGTGCCGCCCGAGGTGGGCGGCCGCGGCATCGCCGCGGCGCTGACGGCCGCGGCGCTCGACGCGGCGCGCCGCCAGGGCTGGCGGGTACAGCCGCTGTGCTCCTACGCCGCCGCCTACATGCGGCGGCATCCCGAGACACAGGACCTGCTGGCCGCGCGCTGAAGGCAAGGCGCAAGCCGGCGGCGCTACGGCGCGCGCCCCCTATTCCCCCACGTGCCCGCGCATCCGCGCGGCGCCGCAGCCCCCCCGGCCATGTCACGACACCGGCCTGCCCGGCGCGGCGATGGCGCGGTATTTCTCGAACGCGCCGCGCAGGTAGTCGCCGAATTCGGCGGGGCTGGCGCTGGGCCTGGCCTCTATGCCCTGCCCGGCCAGCTGCGCGGCCAGCTCGGGCCGGGCCAATACCTTGGCGACGGCGCCGTGCAGGCGATCGACGATGGCCGGCGGCGTGCCGGCCGGCGCCAGGATGGCGTTGAAGGTCTCGTCCTCGAAGCCGGGCAGGCCGGCCTGCGCAATGGTCGGCACGTCGGGCAGCATCCGCGAGCGCTCGGCCGTGGTCACCCCCAGCGCGCGCAACTGCCCCTGCCTGACGTACTGACCGGCCGTGCTGACCTGGTCGAACATGACGTGTATCTGCCCGCCCACCAGGTCGGTCAGCGCCTGGGCGTTGCCCTTGTAGGACACGGGCAGCATCTCGATGCCCGCCTGGCGGCTGAACAGCTCGGCGGCGATGTAGCCGGTCGAGCCCACGCCCGACGAGCCGTAGGCGATCTCGCCCGGATGCGCGCGGGCCCGCTCGATCAGCGCCTGGACGCTGCGCTCGGGCACCGAGGGATGGGCGACCAGCACCATGGGGATCACGCAGGTCTGGGTGACGGGCGTGAAATCGCGGATGGGATCGTAGCCCGACTCGGGCACGAACACGGGCGCCGAGACGAAGGTATTGGCCACCGCCAGCAAGGTATAGCCGTCGGCGGCGGCGCGCGCGACCTCGCGCGTGCCGATCAGGCCGCTGGCCCCGGGCCGGTTCTCGACCACGACCGGCTGGCCCAGTTCCTCGCCCAGCCCCTTGGCGACCAGGCGGGCGACCCGGTCGACGGTGCCGCCCGGGGCGAGCGGGACGACCAGGCGTATCGGCTTGGCGGGCCAGGCGTCCTGCGCCCAGGATGGAGCGCAGGCCAGACAGGCCGCGCCCAGGACGGCGCCGGCCAGGCGCGTGAGAAAGTGCTTCATGGAGGTCTCCTCGTTTCTTGTGTGGTGGAACTGTTCCTGCCGCCGTCATGGCGCGGCGCCGCAGAGGCTAGCGGCCGTGCACATGCGGCCCGCGGCCAGGCCCTGCACGGCTGGCAGGGCGCCGGGGACTCAGAATTCATACAGCCGCGCCGGGTTGTCGACCAGCAGCGCCTGCGCGCGCTCCGGCGTGCCGGCCCATTCCAGGCAGCGCTGCAGCGCGCGCTCGTCGTCCTCGCGGCGAAAGGGCGTAATGCCGGTGGCCGAGGGCGGCCCGCCCGCGGCCCAGCCGGGATGGGGCCAGTCCGTCCCCCACAGCACGCGGTCGGGGGCAGCGTCGATGAGCGCGCGGGCGATCGCCGCGGCGTCGGCATAGTCGGGCTGCGCCGAAATCCGGTAGGGCGCCGACAGCTTGACGTACACGCGCCCGCTGGCCAGCGCCCGCAGCAGCACGTCGAAGCCGGCCTGGCCCGTGCCTTCGGCTGCCTGGGCCCGGCCGAAATGGTCGACGACCAGCACGGCGGGCAGCCCGGCCAGCGCATCGCCCAGGGCCGACAGCGTGGCCAGGTTGGTATAGGTCTGCACGTGCCAGCCCAGCGGGGCGACGCGGCGCGCCGCCTGCAGCAGCCGCTCGCGCGCATGGCCGGGGTCATGGCGGCCGGCGGTCTCCAGGTTGACGCGCACCCCGCGCACGCCCGCCTCGTGCATGCGCCGCAGCGCCGTGTCGGAGGTCGCCTCGTCGATCACCGCCACTGCCCGCCCTGCCCCGCCCAGCCTGGCCAGCGCGTCCAGCATGCAGGCGTTGTCGGCGCCGTACGGGCTGGGCTGGACCAGCACCACGCGCTGCACGCCCAGGCGGCGGTGCAGCGCCAGCAATTCGTCCAGGGATGCGGGACCGGGCGTATAGGTGCGCGCGGGGTCGAAGGGATAGCGGGAGCCGTCGTCGAACACATGGACGTGGCAATCGCACGCGCCCGGATACGGCGGCGCGCCGCCGGAAGTGGCAAGAGTCATCGGAAATCGCTCGCAGTCGGATGCAATGGAAAGGCGGCAAGGCGCGGCCGCGCAACGACCGCGGCCGTGCGCGCGCCGGCTCGGGAAGTCAGGCGTCGTAGCGCGGGTAGCCGCCCGGCTCGGCGTCCAGCAGGCGCAGCATGGCGTGCCATTCCAGTTCGCCGTAGGGGCGCCGCGTGCCGGGCTGGTACAGGTGGGCCGAGCGCTCCAGCACCGCATCGCCGGGCACCAGCACCTCGTCGGGGCCGGCGGCCATCGCATCGACCTGCGCGCGGCAGGCCATCTCCAGCTGGTACATGAGGTTGAAGGCCTGCGCCACCGACGCGCCGCACACGAGCAGGCCGTGGTTGCGCAGGACCATGGCGTTGTGCGCGCCCAGGTCGGCCACCAGGCGCTCCTGCTCGGCCAGGTCGATGGCCGGGCCCTCGAAGGCGTGGTAGCCGATGTGGCCGTGGAAGCGCGAAGCGGTCTGCGTAATGGGCAGCAGGCCGCAGCGCATGGCCGACACCGCCATGCCGGCGCGGGTGTGCGTATGGATGACGCAGTGCACGTCCGGCCGCGCCTTGTGGATGCAGCTGTGGATCACGTAGCCGGACTTGTTGATGCCGTAGTCGGTGTCCGGCTTGGCCACCACGTTGCCGTCGTAGTCGATCTCGGCCAGGCTGGACGCGGTGATCTCGCGGTACAGCAGGCCGTACAGGTTGATCAGCAGCCGCTGCGGCTTGCCGGGGATCTGCGCCGTGATGTGGTTGTAGATCAGGTCCGTCATGCCGTAGCGGTCCATCAGCCGGTAGCACGCCGCCAGGTCCCGCCGGGCCCGCCATTCGGCCTCGTCGACCTGGCCGCGCAGCGACGGGAAATCGGTGGTGTAGCGCATGTTCACCTGCTGTCTCCTGCTCGGGCATAATTAAAACTAATGATCGATGGCCAGGCGCCGCGCGCCCCAGAACACGGCACCGCCCGCAGGCAAGGATGATAGGGACGCCGCCGCCGCCAGGCCATCGAGAAATTCTCACCCGACATCCAGAAAAACTAATGCCTGGGACTACCCACGGCCGACCTCCCCCATGAACCCGCAGTTGCCGCCCCTGAACCCCTTGCGCGTATTCGAGAGCGCGGCGCGCCATCTCAGCTTCACGCGCGCCGCGCAGGAGCTGCACATCACGCAGGGCGCGGTCAGCCACCAGATCAAGGCGCTGGAATCCTGGTTGGGCTTCGCGCTGTTCGAGCGCGGCTCGCGCCGGCTCGCCCTGACGCGCGGCGGCGAGATCTATGCGTCGGCGCTGGCCGGGGCCTTTGCGCAAATCGTCCGCGCCACGCAGGAGCTCGCGTCGAGCGGCGCCAAGCAGGTGCTGACGGTGCGCGGCCACACCACGCTGTTCGTGCGCTGGCTGATCCCGCAGCTGCCGGCCTTCCAGGCCGCGCATCCCGACATCAACGTCAAGCTGGCGGCCAGCGTCGAAGGCGTGGACTTCCGGCGCGACGAGGCCGACGTGGGCATCGTCTACGGCGACGGGCCGTGGGAGGGACTGCGCAACGACCTGCTGTTCAGCGACGAACTCACGCCCGTCATGGCGCCGGAACTGGCGGCGCGCCTGCCCCGCCCCTGTACCACCGAGGCGCTGCTGCGGCTGCCCCTGCTGCATTCCAACCGCCGGCCGCAGCACTGGCCGGACTGGCTGCGCCTGGCCGGCGCGCGCCGCGGCCTGGCGGTGGGCGACATGTACTACGAGGACCTGAGCATCATCTACCAGTGCGCGACCGAGGGGCTGGGCGTGGCCCTGGGCCAGTTGCGCTACCTGCGCCGGGAGCTGGACCAGGGCCGGCTGGTGGCGCCGCACCCGCTGGTGCTGCGCCGCCGCCGGGGCTATCACCTGGTGTGCCCCGCCGCGCGCGCGGACGACGCCAAGATCGCCGCCTTCCGGCAATGGCTGCTGGCGCGCGCGGCGGCCGAAGCCTGAGCCGCACCGCCACGGCGCTTCGCCGCGGCAATACCCGCCCAGCCCGCGCCTTACTGCGCCCGTATGCCCTGCTCCCGGATGATCCTGCCCCACTTCGCGCTGTCGTCGCGGATCTCCGCGCCGAAGGCGTCGGGCTCGGTCGGCGCAGCGTCCGCGCCCATCTCGGCCAGGCGTGCGCGCAGCCCCTCGTCGGCCAGCACCCGCGCGACGGCGTCGTGCAGCAGGGCGATACGCCCGGCAGGCGTGCCGGCCGGCGCGACCAGGCCGAACCAGTTGGTCATCTCGTAGCCCGGCACGCCGGATTCGGCCACCGTCGGCACGTCCGGCAACAAGGGCGAACGCCGGCGCCCCAGCACGGCCAGCGGACGCAGGCGGCCGTCGCGGATGTAGGGCAGCGCCTGCACCAGGCTGTCGAAGGTCAGGGACACCTGTCCGCCCACTAGATCGGTGAAGCTCGGCCCACTGCCCTTGTAGGGAATGTGTGCCAGGCGCACGCCGGCCATCTTGTTGAACAGCTCCCCGGCCAGGTGAGGCGCCCCGCCCACGCCGGACGAGGAATAGTTGATCCGGTCGGGCTGGCTGCGCGCCAGCGCCACGAGTTCCTGCACGTTGCGCGCGGCCAGCGAGGGATGGGCCACCAGCACGAAATTGACGTCCACCACCTTGCTGACGGGAGCCAGCCGGCGCAGGGGATCGACGTTCATGGGGTAGAGGTGGGGATTGACCGAGAGGTTGCCCAGCGTGGCCATGAATACGGTGTAGCCGTCCGCCTCGGCGCGCGCGGCCGCTTCCGTGCCGATCACCCCGCCCGCGCCGCCGCGGTTGTCGACGATGACCTGCCGTCCCCAATGCCTGCCCAGCTGCTCGGCCACCAGCCTGGCGACGATGTCGGTGCCCCCGCCTGCGGGAAAGGCCACGATCATGCGCACCGGCCGCTCGGGAAAGGCGCCGGCGCGCGCGGCCCGGCCCGGCATGGCCGCCGCCGCGGCCAGCGCCGACAGCGCGCGCAGGCAATCGCGCCGGCGCATCACGCCGACGCCCCGGATTGGCGCTGCGTGGCCAGGAAGGCCTTGGCGGCGTCCTCGTCCAGCAGGGGATAGACGTCGAAGCGGGCCGGCACGATGTCCGACCATTCGTTGACCAGCCGGTGCAGCGTCGCGTTGGAATCGACGTCGAACAGCGCCACCGCCCCGCGCCCGACGCGGGCATGGACCGAACGCGCCAGCCCGGACTGCAGCAGCGGGCGCATCCAGTCCCAATAGCGGCTGCGGTCCTGCACCAGCGTGGTGGGCCTTTCGGGGCGAGGGGTACTGATCACGAGGAAAAGCATGGTGTCTCCTGGTCGTCGTTGGTCTGGCCATCCGGGCCCGAGACAGGCGCGCAGCGCCTGCGCACGGGCGGCGCGGCGCTGCCCGGACGGGCCGGGATGAGTGGCGACGATGGTAGAGACGAGCCGGCGCTTTTTACAGCGAGGAAATATCACCTCGGCATTGAAAAAACTCATGGGTGGCGCGGGCGTAGCGGCCCGCCCCAGGCGCCCCGCGTTCAGTAAAAACCCCCATTGCCCCCCGATGCTGCACCGCACACACTACGTGCATCCAGATATTTCCGTATCCGTGTATCCAATGATACAGACGCATAGACGCCTGCCAGGAGGAGACCCAGCGCCATGAAGACCGTGACTTACCCCGAACCCCTCGCCACCGCCGAAGCCGAAGCCTACCGCCACATCCACACGGCGATACGGATGGGCGTCTACCCGCCCGGGCAGCGCCTGATCCCGGAGGACATCGCCGCCGAGATCGGCACCAGCCGCATGCCGGTGCGCGAGGCCTTCCGCCGCCTGGCCAGCGAAGGCCTGGTCGTCATCCGGCCCAATCGCGGCGCCTCGGTGGCGGGGCTGGCGGTGGACGAGATGCGGGAAGTCTTCGAGATGCGCGCCGTGCTGGAAGGCCTGGCCGTGCGCCTGGCCATGCCCGGCATGACCGGGGCCACCATCGACGCCCTGGAGCGCCGGCTCGGCCGCATGGACGAGCGCATGGAGGACAGCTCGGACTGGACCGGCGCGCACCGCCAATTCCACGAATACCTGTGCGGCCTGTGCCGCCGGCCGCGCCTGCTGCGGCAGATCTCGGCCCTGCACTCGCTGATCGAGCCCTACATGCGGCTGTGGTTCAACTCGCTGGCCCGGCCGCTGAGCGCGCGCGAGGACCACATGGACCTGATCGCCGCGCTGCGCACCCTGGACGCCGACGCGGCCGAGGCCGCGATGCGCCAGCACGTGCAGGCCACCGTGCCGGAGTTGATGCAGTTCCTGCAGTCCCGTTCCGTTCCACGCCCTTCTCCCTAGAGGACACAGCGATGACGACGATCGATCACAAAGCCCGCCTGGCCCAGGCGATGGCCGCCGATTTCGGGCGGCGCGACTTTCTCAAGACCGCGGCGGCCGGGGCCGGCCTGATGGCCGCCTCCGCGGTGGGCCTGCCCGCCCTGGCGCAGGGCGCGCCCAAGCGCGGCGGCACCATCAAGCTCGCCTGGGTGGAAGCCATCGACACCCTGGACCCGCACTTCACCGCGTCGGCGGGATCGATCAAGATCATCAACAACGTGTTCAACGGCCTGCTCAAGGTGGCCTACGACGGCAAGCGGGTCAGCTTCGTGCCCGACCTGGCCGAGTCCTGGGACATGCCCGACGAGAAGACCCACGTGTTCAAGCTGCGCGCGGGGGTCAAGTTCCACAACGGCGACGCCTGCGACGCGGAGGCGGTCAAGTGGAGCCTGCTGCGCGTGGCCGACCCCGCGGTCAAGTCGCCGCACGGCTGGAAGTTCGCCCAGCTGGACGGCGTGGACGTGGCCGACCCGCTGACCGTGCGGCTGCGCTTCAAGAAGCCCTACGCCTTCCTGCCCGTGGCGCTGACCGGCAGCACCGGCCGGGCCGGCACCATCGTCTGCAAGAGCGCGGTGGAGAAGGACCCCAAGGCCTACGGCCGCCAGCCGGTGGGCACCGGCCCCTTCCGCCTGGTCGGCTGGAAGGAGAACGACTCGATCGAGCTGGCGCGCAACCCGGACTACTTCGAGCCCGGCAAGCCCTACCTGGACGGCGCGCAGCTGCTGCTCATCAAGGAGCCCAGCGCGGCGGTGGCGGCGATGATGTCGGGCCAGGTGGACGGCATGTCGGTCTGCCCCTTCCAGTTCATCCCGCAGCTGCGCAAGAGCCCCGACGTGTCGGTGTTCGGCCAGGTCGAGGGCAACTACGCCTTCGTCGGCATGAACAACAAGCGCGCGCCCTTCGACGACCCGATGCTGCGCCGCGCGGTGGCCTACGCCATCGACCGCAAGGTGATCGTCGAGCAGAGCTACTTCGGCGAGGCGATCCCGGCGTATTCGTGCATCTCGCCGCCCATGTCGGACTTCTACGATCCGGACATCGCCAAGTCCGGCCGCGGCCAGTTCTTCGACCTGGCCAAGGCCAAGGAATTCCGCGCCAAGGCCAGGACGCAGGGCGAGGTCAACCCGGTCTACATCGTCACCGACGGCTTCACCGGCTCGGGCGGCATGGGCACGCGCAACGCCCAGCTGATCGCGCCCATGCTGGCGCAGATCGGCATCAAGCCCAAGGTGGAGCTGGTCGACCGCGCCGTCTGGACCAGCCGGCGCAACAACAGCGACTTCGACATGTACGACGAGGCCTGGGTGGCCGACCTGGACCCGGACGAGACCATCTACCCGGAATGGGCCACCGGCAAGCCGTGGAATTTCGTGGGCTACAGCAACCCGGACTTCGACGCGGCCTGCGTGGCCGCGCAGGACATCATCGACCCGGCGAAGCGCCGCGAGCTGTACGTCAAGGCCGAGGACCTGCTGATGGCCGACGCGCCGCTGGCCGTGCTGGCCCACATGAAGGTGTTCAAGATCATGGCCAGGAAGGTGCAGGACTTCGAGTACGTGCCGGCCGACCTGCTCGACCTGCACGGCGTCTGGCTGGCCTGAAGCGGACGGCGCGGCGCATCCATGGGCAAGAAGCTGCTGGCCGCGCTGGGCCAGACCCTGCTGGTGCTGCTGGTGGTCTCGGTGGTGAGCTTCGGCTTCCTGAAGCTCGCCCCGGGCGACCCGGTGGCGCTGATGCTGGGCTCGGACTATTCGCGCGAGTCCTACGACAAGCTGTACGCCGACCTGGGCCTGGACCGGCCGCTGCCGGCGCAGTACCTGCAATGGCTGGGGCGCTTCGTGCAGGGCGACTGGGGCACGTCCTACGTCAGCCACCAGGACATCTTCCAGCAGGCGGTGCTGCAGGCGCTGCCGGTCACGCTGGCGCTGGCGGCGCTGTCGCTGGCGCTGGCGCTGGCCGTGGGCATCCCGCTGGGCGTGCTGGCGGCGGTGCGGCGCAACAGCTGGCTGGACATGGCCGCCAGCGCCGTGGCGGTGGGCGGCAACGCCTTTCCCAGCTTCTACCTGGGGGTGGTGCTGATCTGGATCTTCGGCGTGTCGCTGGGCTGGTTCCCCACCATGGGCTTCGTCGCGCCGTGGCAGGACCTGGGCGCCGGGCTGTGGCACCTGGCCCTGCCCGCGGTCACGCTGGGCGCGTGGTACGTGGGCCTGATCGCCGCGGTCACGCGCAGCAGCCTGCTGGAAGTGCTGGAGCAGCCCTACATGGCCGCGGCCCGCGCGCGCGGCGAGCCCGGCTGGCGCGTGATCTGGGTGCACGGCATGCGCAACGTGCTGATGCCGCTGGTCACGGTGATCGGCCTGCAATTGGGCGGCATGCTGCGCGGGGCGGTGATGACCGAGGTGGTCTTCACCCTGCCCGGCCTGGGCATGATGATCACTTCCGCCGTGCAGGGCCGCGAATACATCGTCGTGCAGGCCGGCATCATGATCACGGCGCTGCTCTTCATCGTGGTCAATTTCCTGGTCGACCAGACCTACGCCGTCCTGGACCCGAGGCTGAGGCAACATGGCCGCTGATTCCGCCTTCGCCGCCGCGCCCGCCGGCCGGCTGGCCCGCCTGGGCCGGCAGCTGCTCGGCCAGCGCAAGGCCGTGTTCGGCCTGGCGGTGGTGCTGGCCTTCGTGCTGGCGGCGCTGTTCGCGCCGTGGCTCGCGCCCTACCCGCCCACCGAGCAGAACTTCGCCGACGCGATGCAGGGGCCGTCGGCCGCGCACTGGCTGGGCACGGACTCCTTCGGCCAGGACATCTATTCCCGCCTGCTGTACGGCGCGCGCTCGGCGCTGTGGGTGGGCTTCGCCTCGGTGGCGCTGGGCCTGGCCGGCGGGGTGGCGCTGGGGCTGCTGGCCGGCCTGCGCGGCGGCCGCTCGGAATGGGCGCTGATGCGCGTGGTCGACGGCCTGCTGGCCTTCCCGGAACTGATCATGGCCATGGCCTTCATGGCCATCTTCGGCCTGGGGCTGTCCAACGTGGTCTACGCGCTGGGCCTGTCCTTCGTCGGGCCGTTCGCGCGCATGGTCCGCGCCGACGTGCTGCAAGTCAAGAGCCGGCCCTACGTCGAGGCCGCGCGGCTGATGGGCGTGCCCGAGCGCGACATCGTCGCGCGCCACATCCTGCCCAACATCGCCTCGCCCATCCTGATCCAGGCCGGCATGCGCGTGTCCATCGCCATCCTGCTGGGCTCGGGCCTGTCCTTCCTGGGGCTGGGCGTGGTGCCGCCGACTCCCGACTGGGGTCTGATGATCTCCGAAGGACGCGGCTTCATCACCATGGCGCCTTGGATGTCGGGCGTGCCGGGGCTGGCGCTGGCGCTGCTGCTGGTCGGCCTGAACCTGTTCGCCGAAGGCCTGCGCGACGCGCTGGACCCGCGCCTGCGCAAGGACTAGGGCCTGTTAACGCTACAAGGAGCCGCACTCGACATGGACATGGACCGGGACCTGCTCGCCATCGAAGGCTTCACGCTGCGCCGGGGCGGCGTGGCCGTGCTCGACGACGTCACCCTGGCGCTGCCGCGCGGCCGCTCGCTGGCGCTGATCGGCGAATCGGGCGCGGGCAAGTCCACCCTGGCCTACGCGGCCATGGGCCTGCTGCGCCCGCCCGAGGTCGAGCTGCAGGGCCGCCTGCGGGTCGGCGACGTGGACGTGGCGCAGGCGCCGGAGCGCCGCCTGCGCGCGCTGCGCGGCGCGCGCATGGGGCTGGTGTTCCAGGACGCGACCGCGGCGCTCAACCCCTGTTTCACCGTGCTGCAGCACCTGTCCGAGCCGCTGCGCCGGCACCGCGGGCTGGACCGGCGGGCCTGCCGCGAGCGCGCCGCGGCGCTGCTCGACAGCGTCGGCATCGCCGACCCGCAGCGCCGCCTGTCGGCCTATCCGCACGAGCTGTCCGGCGGCATGCAGCAGCGCGTCATGATCGCCATCGCCCTGGCCTGCGAGCCGGAGCTGCTGATCGCCGACGAGCCCACCAGCGCGCTGGACGTGACCATACAGGCGCAGATCATGGCGCTCATCCTGGAGCGCGTGCGCGCGCTCGGCGCCTCGGTCGTGTTCGTGCTGCACGACCTGGCGCTGGCCACGCAGGTGGCCGACCGGGTGGCGGTCATGTATGCGGGGCAGATCGTCGAGACCGGCCCCGCCCGGCAGGTGCTCGGCGCGCCGCGCCACCCCTATACCCAGGGCCTGCGCGCCAGCGCCATCGAGTTCGGCGCGCA
>Ga0182738_1001762_pt1 | contig 26428 bp, 26 predicted proteins | sample eDN5th30CBELigMG_FD_128876 | JGI IMG/M metagenome (GOLD analysis project Ga0182738, IMG submission 128876) | Enriched Miracle-Growth compost microbial communities from Emeryville, California, USA - eDNA 5th pass 30_C BE-Lig MG (version 2)... ...
CTTCGACATCGCTGATGCCGCCGAGGAAGTGGTGCGCCCAGCCATGCCGGCCGAGTGCGTGCTGGACCGCAACGCGCTGATCATGGGCTACTCCGGGGTGTACTCCAGCTTCCTCAAGCACGCCGTGCGCCAGGGCGAGCGGTACGGCGTGCCCGCCCACGAGCTGCTGCACCGGGCCGGTCAGCGCAAGCTGATCGGCGGCCAGGAGGACCAGCTCATCGACATCGCGCTGGAGATCCAGCGGGAGCGGGCCGCGAAATAATCGCGGCATGACGGCGGTGGCTGGCATTCACACTGATAGCAGAAAGAGCGTGTCCGAGGCGCCGCAGCAGGTCACCGGTAGTTGTCCGTTTTTGGGCAACCGCAAGGACATTTGCGATCCACACATCCGTGACTAGTGTCGCCACCTGATGGTTGTGGTCGGGCCAATCGGGTTGGTCGTGTTGCAGGGCGTCGGCAAAGATCTGAATCAGCCGGTCCCGCACTAGATCCGCCTTCCTCGAAGCCGTCCCAGTCGCATTGAGGTATGCGCGTGCCATGGCGTCTGCGAGTCGCGGTGTCAACGACAGCTCACCAGTGAGCAATTCGAGAATGCGTAACAGTCGGTGATGCGGCTCGCTCACGCCGACGGTAATGGGCACTTCGCCAGGCGTGAACTCGCACAACCAGGCGTGCAAGCATTCCAGTAGCAGGCCGTCCTTTGATGGAAAGTAGTGATAAACAGAGCTGACAGATACCCCAGCGGCGTCCGCTACAGCCCGTATCTGCACCGCGTCGTAGCCATTGACGGCCCGCTGCGATGCGGCGGCCAACATACGCGCGCGCCGGTCATCTTGCTCCGGCTGAGTCATCGGACGGATTCCCTACCGCGTCGGATAAACACATCGGTCCCCTTCTTTCAAGGCATTTGCCCTGAACGGCCCCGCGAACGGGGCTCAGTAGAGGCACGATAGGGTGCGGGCCGCTGAGTTAGGTGATGACTTCTCGTTCATTGGGACGGTTTCGGCCGGGCCCGACAAAGGTCATCATGTGTTGCGGTTCAGGTCATTCCGGGTCCGCCTCGACAACGTCGAATCCCTTGTAGCCCGCGGCCGCCACGTCGGAGATGATCGTGCCGTAGGTGCCGAAGCCGCCGACGAACGGCATGAAAACGCGCGGCCGTCCGGTGATGTTGGCGCCCAGGTACCACGAATTCGCCTGCGTCATCAGGGTATCTGCCGCGCGCTGGGCGCACTCGGTGCCCCAGTCGGCGGCCGCATCGGGGCGGGCCTCCAGGGCAGCGGCGCCGTGCGCGTCCAGGTAGGCGATCGCCTCGGCAACCCAGTCGACATGTAATTCGGAGTGCAGCACCATGTTCGCCAGCACCGACGGACTGCCCGGACCGGTCATGTTGAACAGGTTCGGGAATCCGGGGACGCCCAACCCCAGGTAGGTGAGGGGACCGCCGGCCCAGGCATCGTTGAGCGTCACGCCGTCGCGCCCGACGATGTCGATCTTGGCGACCGACCCGGTCATGGCGTCGAATCCGGTCGCGAAGACCAGGACGTCCAGGTCGTGGTGTGCCTCGGTGGTGCAGATGCCGTGTTCGTCGATCCGCTCGATCGGGGTGGCGCGCAGGTTCACCAGTTGCACGTGGTCGCGGTTGAAGGTCGCAAAGTAGTTGTCGTCGGTGCAGATCCGCTTGGCGCCGATCGGATGGTCCTTGGGGATCAGCAGTTCGGCCATCGCCGGGTCATCGACGATCGCGCGGATTTTGTTCTCCCAGAACAGTCGCGCGGTGTCGTTGGCCGCCAAGGTGACCAGCTGATCGGGGAAGGTCTTGGAGAACAGCACCCCGCCCAGTTGCCAGCGTCGCTCGTAAGCGGCGTCGCGCTCCTCGGCACTCAGCTCGAGCGCCGGGGATGGGTGCGGCTCGTGTGGCGAGCCGCCGCCGCTGGCCCGCGACAGGCGCCGACGTTCGGGGTACCCGGCCTTCTGCGCGGCGCGGGTGGCCTCGTCCAGCGGCGCGTTCCCAGCCGGAATGCTGTAGTTGGCGGTGCGCTGAAACACCTCCAACCGGCTGGCCTGCGCGGCGATCGGCGGGATCACCTGTATGCCCGAGGAACCGGTGCCGATCACCCCGACCCGCTTGCCGGTGAAGTCCACGCCGCCGTGCGGCCAATGCGCCGTGTGGTATGTCTCGCCGGCGAACGACTCCAGCCCGTCGAGCGCCGGGATATTGGCGTTGGACAGCGGCCCGACCGCGAGCACGCAGAATCGGGCGGTCACGACCTCTCCCGCGTCGGTGCGGACCTGCCAGGCCAGGGTGGTCTCGTCGAGCACCATGCTGGTCACCCGCGTCCCGAACGAGATGTCCCGGCGCAGATCGAAGCGGTCGGCGACGTGATTGAGGTAGCGCAGGATCTCCGGTTGGGTGGCGTACTTCTCGGACCAGTCCCAGTCCTGCTGCAGCTGGGAGTCGAAGGAGTAGGAGTAGTCCACGCTTTCGACGTCGCAGCGGGCACCGGGGTAGCGGTTCCAGTACCAGACCCCGCCCACGCCGTCGGCTGCCTCGAACACCCGCACCTTCAGCCCGTCACCGCGCAGGCGGTGCAGCGCGTAGAGCCCGGCGAACCCCGCTCCGACCACCACCACATCCACGTTCGTCTCCATGACCGGCGACCCTAGGAACCCTTGGCATCGACCCCCACCGGCTGTCTCGCTGGGCGGGACTTGCTGTGACGTGAAGCGCTCGCGCCCCGAAGCTATGGCCATGCTCACCAACACGGCCCGATTGGCCGGCAAAGTCGTCCTGATCACCGGCGGAGCACGCGGCCTCGGTGCCGCGTTCGCCCAGCACGTCGTCGCCGGCGGCGGGCAGGTGGTGATCGGCGACCTCCTCGACGACGATGGGGCACGGCTAGCTGCGGAAATCGGCGGCGCCGCGCGCTACGTCCACCTCGACGTCACCGACCCGGCTGACTGGGAAGCCGCGGTGCAGTCGGCGGTCACCGCGTTCGGCGGGCTGACCGGGCTGGTCAACAACGCCGGAGTGGCGACCGGGCAACTCGTCGAGCACGAGCCCGCTGCCCACTTCCGCAGCGTGCTGGAGGTCAACCTGGTAGGCGTGTTCAACGGCATCCAGGCCGTCATCGCGCCGCTGCGAGCCGCGGGCGGCGGGTCCATCGTCAACATCTCGTCGGCCGCCGGACTGATGGGCCTGGCGCTGACCGCCGGGTACGGCGCATCCAAGTGGGGGGTGCGTGGCCTGTCGAAGATCGCGGCGGTGGAACTGGCCGGCGACCGCATCCGGGTCAACTCGGTGCATCCCGGCATGATCTACACCCCGATGACCGCGCAGGTCGGCATCCAGCCTGGCGAGGGGCACTACCCGAACACTCCGATGGGCCGCGTCGGTCTGCCCGAGGAGATCACCGGGGCCGTCAGCTTCCTGCTGTCCGACGAGGCCGCCTACATCACCGGCGCGGAGATCGCCGTCGATGGCGGCTGGACCGCGGGACCCACCGTGAAATACGTGATGGGGCAGTGACGCCGAGAGAATAATGCCTTCGTATGGATGCCACGTCGATGGTGGCGCGAGTGGCGCTGATCATCAACCTGTTCGACGAGCCCGGCAAACGGCTGCGGCTCGACCAGGTGGCGGACCGCACCGGGCTGCCGCGTTCGTCGGTGCATCGGATCCTGACCCAGCTGGAATCAGCCGGCCTGGTGCGGCACCGGCCCGACGGCTACGGCATGGCCTCCTCGCCGCTGCCGGTGTCGCAGATCGTCGACCACGCCGAATTGCGCGGCGTGGCCTCGCCGACCCTGGCCCGTCTGCACTCTGACACCCGGCTGGTGGTGCACCTCGGGGTGCTGCTCGGCGGCGACGTGGTCTACCTCGACAAGGTCGCCGGCGACGGTGGCGCGTTGGTACCGACCCGGGTGGCCGGCCGCTCCCCGGCGTATGCGAGCGCGCTGGGCAAGGCGCTGCTAGCACGCCTACCGGCCGAGGACGTCGATGCGCTCGTGGGCGACCGGCTGCCCAAACGGACCCGCGCCACCATCGGCGACCGGGCGACCCTGCACCGCGAACTGGCCCGGATTCGCAGCAGGCACGGGCTGGCCTACGACACCGAGGAACTGGCGGTAGGCCTGTCCAGTGTCGCCGCACCGATCCGAGCGGGCGACGGCGTGATCGCCGGGCTGTCGCTGACGGGCGCGGTGCCGATGCCCCGGCTGCAGCGCACCGCGCCGTTTGTCATGCGCGCCGCGGGCCGAATCTCCCACGAGTTGAGCGGGTCCACACCAGCCGACGGCCACCAGCGTGAGGCCGAGACCGACAGCATGCTGTCCCGGGTTTTGCGCACCATCTCTGCCGACGCCTGGGTCTGACCGCCTCACAGGATGAGGTCGTCGACGGGCAGCCCAAAAGCGAACTGTCCCACCGCCGCCAGCACCCGCTCCACGTCGTTGGCGGCGTGCAACCGCGCGGTCTGCATGTCGCGCCAGACTCGGTCCAGCCGGGCGTCCGCAGCGGCGCCGGTCTGCTCGAGGCACCTCTTGACCGCCTGCATCGCCCGTTCGAACGCCAGCACCTGATCGCGGCGTGCCCGCAGCATCAGCTCGGCATCGGGGATGGTGCCCGACCGGGCGTGTTCGCCGAGATCGGCGAGGTTGCGATGGATCTGCAGGGTGGACACCTCCAGTCCCGCGGCCGCCATGGCCACTACGCCCAGCGGGTTCGTCATCTGATCGCGGTGCGCGTCGAGCACACCTGCAGCGGCGCCGAGCAGCGGTGCGGTGCCGGCGTGGGTGTACAGCGTGGGCTGGGGGAGGCGGTACAGCGGTGCGAGCGTGGTTCGCTGCGCGTCAGTGACCCAGCCGAAGCAGTGCTGGACCGGTACGGGAGCGCCGGACACCACCACGTCGTGTGCGCCGATCCCGCGTAACCCCAGGCTGTTCCAGGTCGGCTCGACGGAGTAGTGCTCGCGGGGCACCAACGCCACCGTGAAGTCCTCCGCGGCGCCGTCCGCCCCGACCACCAGCGCCCCGGCGATCAGCCAGGAGGAGTGCTCCACCCCGGCGCAGCGGCTCCACCGCCCCGACAGCCGAAAACCGTCTCCCGTACGCTCCAATCGGCCGGTGGGGGCGTACACCGAACAGATCAGCGCGCCCGGATCGCCGCCCCAGACATCCTGCTGGGCCCCACCGTCGAACAGGGCCAGGTGCCAGGAGTTGACCGCCAGCGCCGCGGCCAGCCACCCGGTGGAGGTGCAGGCCGCCGAGATCTCGGTGACCACCGCCAGATAGCTGTCCGGATCGGCCTGTCGACCGCCGAAGCTGTCGGGCTGCAGCAGCGCGAACACACCCGCGTCGCGCAGGTTCGTGACGGTGTCGGATGCAACCGCGCCGTCCCGGTCGACTGTTTCGGCGGCCGCGGCTATCGCCGGCAACAACGGCCGAACCGCCGCCAACACGCCCTCGGCCATGCGCACCGCCCTTCGTGTCGTGGATAGCATTCATTGTGGCGCCGGCCGCACGTCCGCGAGGAGAATTCCATGGGAGCCTGGCAGATGTTGCAGCCCAAGCGATTCGGCGGCCAATCCATGCCGGTCGGGGAATTCGTCGCCGCGGTGGCGGCCGCTGCCGCACAGGACGGGTCCGCGGGCTGGCGTTGCGCGATGGCCAACGCAGCGGCCTACTGGGCCGGCGCCCTGCCCGATCATGCCGGTACCGACATCTGGGGTGGTGACGACGGAGCCCGGGTAGCGATCGGCCGGGGCCCGGGCGGCAGGTTGGAGCGCGGGCGGCTGACCGGTCAGTGGTGCGACGTCGCCGGCGCCGACATCGTGGACTGGTTGCTGTTGGCAGCAGATGAAGACCGTCTGGTACTGGTGCCGCGCGCCGATGTCGCGGCGGTAGCGCCCACCGAAATGGCCGGGCTGCTCGAGGCCGGGCTTGCCGACCTGACGGTGACGGCCTTGCCGGTGGTCGACGACCGGGTCTTTCCGGCGCGCCACGACGGTACCGCCGTGATCATGGGCGCCGCGGCGGCCGCCGCGGTGGCCGGTGCCGCCGACGGACTGTGGCGGGTGCACGTCACCCAGGTCCAGGAGAAGCTCGCCGCGTCCTATGGCAGCGCGGAGACGGCCGATCTGACGGTGTCGACCCGGCAGGCGGCCCGGGCCGCCGCCGACATCGACGCCGCCACGCTGCAGATCGTCGCGTCGCTGACGCAGGACCCACCGACCGCGGCGCGGGCTCAGCGCCAGGCCGCCGTCCGGGCGCGCGGGGCCGCCGACCGCGTCCTGGGCAGCAGCCGCGGCCATGCGCTGGACGCCTCAGACCCGGTCTCCCGCTTGTGGCGTGATGTCCACGCCGGCTGCCGGCTGGCACTGCGACTGCTCGACGACCTCGACCACTGAGGCCGCGCTCGCCAACTCGGCCAGTGCCGCGGGCAGGCCGTCGGCGATCTGCCAGGGGTCGGGCACGTGCGCCCCGCAGCACAACACCCCGATCGTCAGCTGGCCTTCGTAACTCCACCCGGTGAAGTTCAAGCCCATCGGGAACACCAGCGGACCCGACGAGATCAACCGCTCGACCGGCGCACCGCCAAAGTAAAGCTGTTGCGGCCCTCGCATATTCGACGCTATCAGGCTGAACGTCGGCCGGTGCGTCGTTCGCTCACCGATCAGCGGCAAGGCGCGCGAGTAGAACCAGAACAGCGGCCAGTACTCCATCCAGTCGTGCTGTAGCCACAGGTCGCGTTCGGCTTGAACCTCGCGGGCGATTCGAGTCGCCGCGGCGATCGTGGTCAGCCGCTGGAGCGGATCGGCGATATCGGTGGCCAGCGCGACGTTCCACCGGGCCACCTTGTTGCCCCAGGGGTCGCCCTCGGGCGGGCGCATCGACACCGGCACCACCGCGGTGAGTGCTTCCTCGGTCAGTTCGCCGTGCCGGTCGAGGTAGGCGCGCAACGCGCCGCTGCAGATCGTCAGGAATACGTCGTTGACCGTCACTCCGTAGGCCCGAGCGACCTCCTTGATGACCGTCATGTCGCAGCTGCGGAAGGCGAAGTGGCGCTCCGCGGTCAGCGGCGCGTTGAAGCGGGCCCCGGGCGCGTCGAAGGCAGCGGCGTAGCCTGGTTTGCCGTCGCGGCGGCGCCGCAGAATGACCCGGCTCACCGCGACGGTGCGGGCCATCACCCGCGGCAGGCCGAGCGCTGCGGTGAGCTGATGGCGCGCCACCAGCGGAAGCCACTGCCACGGCGCCGGGCGTCGCTCATCGCGCGGGGGAGTCGACGGGGCCGTGTCCGTGCCGCACAGCGCTTCGAGGATGCGTAGTGAGGCCGTGCCGTCGGCGACGGCATGGTGAATCTTCCAGATCAGCGCGATCCTGCCGTCGGCTAGGCCGTCGATGTAGAACAGCTGCCATGCCGGGCGGCTGCGGTCGAGGCGGTCGTGGAAGATCACGTCGATCGCCAGCGCCAATTCGCGATCACCGCCGGGCGGGGCGAGGGTGATCCGCCGTACGTGGTGGTCGACGTCGATGCCGGGCCGGGCGATCCACCAGGGCCGGCCGAGCCGCAACCGGGATATCAGCAACTGCCACTGCAGCGGCTCGACCCGATTGACCAAGCCCGGGAGCATCGCCTTGACCGCCTCGAAGGTGAGCGGTCGCTGCCCCCGGCTCGGGTCGAGCACCATCACCTTGATGGTGTGCTGCGGTTGGGCGGCGTTCTCCCACGCCAGAAAGCTGTTGTCCTCGCCGGTCAGACGCCGCATTTGTCGCTCCACTCGCTGTCGCAGTGATGTGGTCCGGTTCACTTCTATGCCTGCGGTGTGCCCGGCCCGACACGGAGTCTCGAACAGTGAGACATCGGGATTTGCCGGCGGTGCCCGCGCCTTACGTTGCGCTGCGTGAGCGATATCGCCTCGATGCAGACCGAGCTGGCCGACCGGATGACCGCGGCCTTCGCATCCATCGCGGCCGGGGACGGCAACGCGGTCCAGGTACGGGCCAGCCTGAAAGCCAGCCGGCGACCGGCCAGACCCGTCCCGGTGGGCTGGATCGATGAGCGCCACATTCCCGGCCCCGCCGGCCCGATGCAGGTGCGCATCTACTTCCCCCTCGACCCGGGCACATCCCGGGAGAAGCTGCCGGTGCTGGTCTACTTCCACGGCGGCGGATTCGTGCTGTGCGACCTTGACTCGCACGACTCATGCTGTCGCCGGCTCGCCAACGGCGCCGGAGCGATCGTGGTGTCCGTCGATTACCGGCTGGCTCCCGAATCACCGTTCCCCGCCGCGATCGATGACGCCTGGGCGGCCACGCAGTGGGTGGCGGGCCATCTGGCCGAACTCGGCGGCGATCCGGCGCGGTTGGTGATCGCCGGTGACAGTGCCGGAGGCAACCTTGCCGCGGTGGTGGCCATGCTCGCCCGCGACCGTGGCGGGCCGGCGATCGCGTTCCAGGTGCTCATCTATCCCGTGGTCGATCAGCGGCGGAAGCAGGCGTCGGCGTCCGGTGCCCGGCCTGCCCCCGACGGGACGCTGACCGCGGCGCACATGCAGTGGTTCACTGAGCAGTACCTGGGCCGCGACGGCGACCGGACCGACGTGCTGGCCTCACCGATTCTCGGCGAATTCACCGGCCTCCCGCCGGCCCACGTCGTCACCGGCGCGTTAGACCCGCTATGTGCGGAGGGCGAGGAGTACGCCCAGCGGCTTCAGGAAGCCGGCGTGACGGCCAGCGTCACGCGCTACGAACAGGGTTTCCACGGCTTCTTCAATTTGGCGGACCATCTGCCCTTCGCTGCCCAAGCCAGCGACGACGTCTGCGCGGTGCTCCGCGCGGCCCTACCGGAAGGATCGCCATGAAACTGCAGAACAGCCGGGTGCTCATCACCGGCGCCAGCCGCGGGCTCGGCAAGCGCATCGCCGAAGTGTTGACCGCGCATGGTTGCGCAGTGGCACTGGTGGCGCGCGACGGTGCCGCCCTGGAGGTATTGGCCAAAGAACTGGGCGGCCAGGCCTATCCGGCCGACCTGGGCGACCCGACGGCAGTGGAGGGCCTCGTCGACCGGGTCGAGGCAGACGGTCCGGTGGACATCTTGATCAACAACGCCGGCGTCGACCACGTCGGCAGGTTTCACGAGGCGAGCCCCGAACAGATACGGAATCTGCTGCAGGTCAATCTGGCCGCGCCGATGGAACTGTGCCGTCAGGTGATACCTGGCATGGTGCGCCGCGGTCGTGGCCATATCGTCAACGTGTCGTCGATGGGCGCCATCTCCCAGGGGCCCGGGCTGACCCTGTACGGGTCGTCGAAGGCGGGGCTGAGCCACTTCACCGCTGGGATCCGCGGAGAGTTACGGGGCAAGCCGGTCGGCACCACGCTGGTGCAGATCGGCGAGGTCAAGACGGACATGATCGACCACATCCGGGCATTCGGGCCGGCCCGGCGCACCATCGAGCGGTCTATTCGGTGGCGGATGATTCCCCGCGAATCGCTTGACCCGGTGGCGGTATCGGAGGCCATTGCGGGGGCGATCGAGCGCAACCGCCGGCACGTCATCATGCCGCGAAGCATTGTTCCGATGGCGAAGTTCACCGAGTTCCCCCGGCGCGTTTCGGAACTGATGTTGACCGGTATCGATCAGGACCGTGACTGATGGCAGGCGTGGATCTGACCGGGAAGGTCGCCATCATCACCGGAGCGGCACGCGGTCAGGGCGCCGCTGAGGCCCGGTTGTTCACCGAGCTCGGTGCTCGTGTGGTGCTCACGGATGTGCTGGCCGACGAAGGGGAGCGCATCGCCACCGAACTCGGGGCCCGGTTCGTGCGTCACGATGTCGGCGACGAGGCCGGGTGGAAGACCGTGGTCGATACTGTGGTCGGTGAGTTCGGGCGTCTCGACGTGTTGGTCAACAACGCCGCGATCTGCCAGTCGATTCCGCTCGTCGAGCAGTCCGTTGCGGGTTTCGAGGCGATGCTGCGGGTCAACCTCATCGGGGCGTTTCTGGGCGTCAAGGCGGTGGTGGAGCCAATGCAGGCCAGCGGCGGCGGGTCGGTGATCAATGTGTCATCGCAAGCCGGATTGCAGGGTCTGGCCGGCTACAGCGCCTACGGGGCGTCGAAGTGGGGACTGCGCGGCATGACGAAGGTGGCCGCAATCGAGTTGGGGCCCTATGGGATTCGAGTCAACTCGGTACACCCCGGCATGATCGACACCCCGATGGTCGCGCATCTGGGCATCCAGCCCGGGCCGGGCCGACACCCGGCAGCACCGCTGACCCGCATCGGGCTGCCCTCCGAAGTCGCCGATGTGGTCGCCTTCTTGGCCTCGGATGCCTCGGCGTATGTGACCGGAGCCGAACTGGCCGTCGACGGCGGGGCGAGTGCGGGCAAGATCCCGACCCCGACACCGTGACCGGCGGCCCCCGGCGTTAGCGTGTCTAAAGAGTTTCGGGGACTTTTGAGGAGACACATGCCGGCAGAGCTGAGCCACGACGAGACCCTGCGCGAGGTCACCACCGAGCAGGGGGTGCTGCGCTACCACGAGGCCGGCGACGGGCCCACGCTGCTGTTGCTGCACGGCTCCGGGCCGGGGGTGACCGGGTGGCGCAACTACCGCGGCGTGCTGCCCGCGTTCGCCGAGCACTTCCGCTGCCTGGTGCTGGAGTTTCCCGGCTTCGGCGTCAGCGACGACTTCGGCGGGCACCCGATGGTGACGGCGTTCGGCGCGGTGCCGGCGTTCGCCGAGGCGCTGGGCCTGGACCGGTTCAGCATCGTGGGCAACTCGATGGGCGGCGGCGTCGGGATCAACTTCGCGACCGCCAATCCTGACAAAGTCCGCAGACTGGTGACGATCGGCGGGATCGGCACCAACCTGCTGACGCCGGGGCCCACCGAGGGCGTCCGGCTGCTGCAGGACTTCACCGACAACCCCAGCCGCGAATCACTGGTGCGCTGGCTGGAGTCGATGGTCTACGACCCGGCCGTGGTGACCGAAGAGCTGATCGAGGAGCGCTGGGCGCTGGCCACCGACCCCGAGACGCTGGCGAGCGCCCGGCGGATGTACGGCAAGAAGGCCTACAACGCGATGATGCAGATGATGGCCGCATCCAAGGGGCCGATGCCGTGGGCGATGATGCACCGGGTGCAATGCCCGACCCTGATCACTTGGGGTCGCGACGACCGGGTCAGCCCGTTGGACATGGCGCTGATCCCGATGCGGACCATCCCCAACGCCGAGCTGCACGTCTTCCCCAACTGCGGGCACTGGACCATGATCGAGGCCAAGGACGCCTTCGAAAGCGTCGTGCTGGACTTCCTGCGACGCGACTAGATCAATGCCAAAACACCGCGGCGGCGGTCTCCCGTCGCCGCGGTGTTTTGCGTTGTTCTGTCTTCAGAAGGTGAAGCTGAACAGGGCGTGGTCGTAGAGGTCCAAGCCGTTCAGCAGGTCGTCGATGGTCGCGTCGCCGACGCCGAGGTTGCCCAGCAGCTGGTCCAGGGTGCTGTTGAGCACGCCGTCCAGCGCGGAGGTGTTCAGCAGGCCGGAGATCAGGCTGTCCAGGGTGTTGCCGGAGAGCCCCAGCGAGTCCAGGAGGCCCCCAATCGTCGCGCTGGGCGCGATCAGCCCACCGAGCAGACCACCCAGGGCGGCGTCGTCGATGCCCAGGCCGCTGAGCAGGCTGTTGACCGACATGTTCAGGCTCGGCGTCACGGCGCCGAGCATCTGGTCGAGGGTGGCGTTGCCGAAGCCCAGGACGTCGAGTGCGCTGCTGACGTGGATGCCGCCGAGTGGAATGTCCGGATCGGTGAGCAGTGTCACCAGGCCGGGGAAGACCGGGGCGTCGGTGAGGCCGAGCAGTCCCACGAAGCCGCCGACGGTGGTAAGTCCGTTGAGGCCGGGCACCAGGCCGATCAGATCGAGGAACCCGGTGAGGCTGGCGGGGTTGGCGCCCAGATCGGTGAGCAGGTCGCCGGTCTGCACGTTGTTCAGGCCCAGGCCGCTCACCAGGTCACCGAAGGTGATGTCATTCAGGCCCGGTACGGCGTTGCCCATGGCGGTGAGCAGCGGCGCCAGCTGGCTCAGCTCCATGTTGCCGAAGCCCAGGCCACTGACCAGCTGATTCACCGTGGTGTCGCCCAGGCCCAGGCCGTCGACCAGGTTGGTGAGCAGCGCGCCGACGTTCTCATCGCCCAGTCCCACGCCGGTGACCAGGTCGCCGAGCGTGATCCCGTCCAGGCCCAGCCCGTTGAGCAAGCCGGTGAGCAGGGGCAGGAGGTGCATGTCGGACAGTCCCATGCTGTCGGCCAAGTCGCCGAGGGTGGCGTTGCCCAGTCCGAGGCCGTCGACCAGGCCGGGCAGCAGGGTGCTCAGTTGGTCGTCGCCCATCCCCAGGAAGTCGACGATCTGGGCCAGCGTGACGTTGCCCAGGCCGAGCAGGTCGGCCATCGGGCCCAGCGGGAACAGTCCGACGGTGCTGCCGTCGATGACGAGGAAGCCGAGATTGATGACGTCGTCGCCAGCTGCTGATGACGCCGCCGTCAGCGCCACTGCCTGGTGCTGTATCTGGGGAAGTTGCGGGGCGACGGGCGCCACGGAGATCAACGCCGCGGTGGCTACCGCGAAGGTGCCGGTCAGAAGTGGCTGGAAGGTGCGTTGCATGGTTTCCCCCATCTCGATCGCTGAACTGCGACTTAAGATTTCCATTGTTAGTGAATGAGCGTAAGCATATAAACGCGCATCAGTCAACGAGTTCTCTGATGAAAGGGTGATTTGGAAGGGGCTCGCCGGCTGCGTCCCGCGGCTGGGAAGCCGGGCGGGCGGGCAAAACGCCGGTGGTGGAGCCCCCTGTCAGGATTGAACTGACGACCTAACGTTTTAAAGGCGCTCGTTCCGTGAGTTTCCGCCGACTGGGCGACACCGACAGCGCCGGCTTGCGCCTCTGCCGGCTCGAGTCGGCGGGAGCGGGCCGCTCGGACGACATCACCTCGTCGTACAATCGCCGTGGCTCATTGAGCCGAACCCGGCCGCGTTAGCTCAGTTGGTAGAGCGTCGCTCTTGTAAAGCGGATGTCGAGAGTTCGAGTCTCTCACGCGGCTCCATTTCTGTCGGCTCTGACGGATAGCGTTGGTTTGTGTCAGTGACCTGTCTCGGGTGTGGCGTCGATTTTGAAGGCCGTCGGCTAAGGGTGTTCTGCAGCAATGCATGCCAACCGTCGCACCGCCGACGCTTACTCTTGGAGGCCTGGCTCGACACCGGAGTCTGTGGTCGCACGTCGTACCTAGGCAACTATGTCCGGGACCACGAGCAGCACGGCGGTTGCTGTGCGATCTGCGGCATCGAGGGCAAGTGGAACGGCGTGACCTTGACGCTGATCATCGATCACCTCGATGGAGATGCAAGCAACAATCGTCGTGAGAATCTGCGGCTCGTTTGTCCCAATTGCGACAGTCAGCTGCCGACGTACAAAGCGAAAAGTCGCGGCAACGGTCGCTACTACCGGCGACAGCGGTACGCCGATGGCCGGTCCTATTGAGGCACCGGCCTCCGTTCAGGGGCCGTCGGCACTTGGGACATCGGTGTCGATCACCCGTTGGGAGCGCACCGTCCGGGGCGACGAGCGGCGGCTGGATCGGCGAGGCAGTAGCGGGATGCGTTCGGCGATATTGCTCAGCGGATTGACCACCATGGTCAGCGCGATCACCGCCTCCTGCAGGGTCTCGATTGCCGGTTCCAGAGCTTCCATCCCGGGGGCCAGTCGGCTCAGGGTGTCGGCGACGCCGGCGAGCTGCTCCAGGGGCCCGTTGCGGGCGGTCAGCTTGTCGATCAGCCCGCCTTCGGACAGCAACCGGTCGGCCAGGCCGTCCTCGGCCAGCAGCCGTTCGATCAACCCGTCTTCGTCGGTCAGCTGATCCACCAGGCCGCCGGGCTGCAGGGCCCGCTGGAGCCCGCCACCCTCGGCGGTGAGCCGGTCGATCACTCCGCCCGGTCCGGTCAGTTGGTCGACCAGGCCGCCCGGCGCCAGCAGCCGATCGGCCGGCCCGCCCGGCGCCAGCGCACGCCCCAGCGGCGCGTCGTCGTCCATCAACTTGGCCAGCCGGTTGGCCCGGGCGATGGTGTCATCCAGGCCCAGCATGTGGGCCATCGAGCTGTTTGCGCCCTGCTTTCCGGCATCGCCCAGGGCCTGGCGAGCCAGTCCCAGCGCTGTCGTGGCGACGCCGAGACTGGCGTCGGCGATCGACAGACCGATGCGCGCCGGGGCGGTGGACACGGCAATCAGCTGTTTGACCAGGCTCACCAGGTCAGTCTAGGGGGCATTGGGAGCAGCTATCAGCTAGTTTGATTGACAACAAACGTACAGCCAATATCCAGGTCATTTTCACCGGACCGCGAGGGAATTGACGCTATGGGAGCAACAGCCGCGCAAGACGCCGCACCGGAGGCCCGAGTTCTCGTCGTTGATGACGAGACGAACATTGTGGAACTGCTGGCGGTCAGTCTCAAATTCCAGGGCTTCGAGGTCTACACCGCCTCCAGTGGACCGGCGGCGCTGGACCGCGCGCGTGAGGTCCGCCCTGACGCGGTGATTCTCGACGTGATGATGCCGGGCATGGATGGCTTCGGGGTGCTGCGCCGGCTGCGCGCCGACGGCATCGACGCGCCCGCGCTGTTCTTGACCGCGCGCGACTCACTGCAGGACAAGATCACCGGGCTGACCCTCGGTGGCGACGACTACGTGACCAAGCCGTTCAGCTTGGAGGAGGTGGTGGCGCGGCTGCGGGTCATCCTGCGCCGGGCGGGTAAGGGCGCCCAGGAGCCGCGCAACTCCCGGCTGACGTTCGCCGACATCGAACTCGATGAGGACACCCACGAAGTGTGGAAGTCCGGCCAGCCGGTGTCGTTGTCGCCCACCGAGTTCACGCTGTTGCGGTACTTCGTGATCAATGCCGGCACGGTGCTGAGCAAGCCGAAGATTCTGGACCACGTCTGGCGCTATGACTTCGGTGGCGACGTCAACGTGGTGGAGTCTTATGTCTCCTACCTACGGCGCAAGATCGACACCGGCGAAAAGCGCCTGTTGCACACGCTGCGTGGGGTCGGCTATGTGCTGCGCGAGCCGCGATGAACGCGAGGTGCGACGAACGACTGTGGCCGGTGAAGGCCGGGAACGGGTTATAGGTCGAAAGATATGGGGACGGTCAAACCCCTTCGGGACATCTTGCCGCTGAAAGTCAGTTTGGTGGCTGCCACTCTGGCCATGGTGGCCGTCGGGCTGCTGGCGCAGGGGTACGCCGTCAACACGATCCTGCGGCATCGCCTGATCAGCAGGATCGACGCCACGCTCATCGACGCCGCCCACGGCTGGGCCGTGGAACAGCGCGGGCGGCTGCCGTCGAGGGAGGGTGAGGACCCCAGTCCCGGCCGGCCGCCGACGAGCTTCTACGTCCGCGACGTAGACCCCGACGGCAGCATCTGGACCGTCGTCAATGACCAGAACGCCGAGCCGTTGCTGCCGCCGGACAACGATGTGGGATCGGTGCCGATCACGATCGGATCCGTCGACGGGTCGGGCGTGCAGTGGCGGGCGTTGTCGGTGCACGGCGAGAACGGCAGGCTGATCACCGTCGCCCGGGATCTGTCCGATCCCCGGGCCACGCTGCGCTACCTGGCCTGGTCGCGGGTTGCGATCGACGTCGCGGTGCTGCTGGTGTTGGGCGCCGCCGGTTATCTGGTGGTCAACCGCAGCTTGCGGCCGCTCGCTGAGGTCGAACGGACCGCGGCGGCGATCGCTGCCGGTCAGTTGGACAGTCGTGTGCCCGAACGTGATCCGCGTACCGAAGTCGGACGCCTCACGTTGGCACTCAACGGCATGCTGGCGCAGATCCAGGAGGCCGTGGCCTCCTCAGCGGACTCGGCGGAAAGCGCGCGTGTCTCCGAGGAACGGATGCGGCGGTTCATCACCGATGCCAGCCACGAACTGCGCACCCCGCTGACCACGATTCGCGGCTTCGCCGAGCTGTACCGGCAGGGCGCGGCGCGCGATGTGGAACTGCTGATGTCGCGCATCGAAAGCGAAGCCCGCCGGATGGGACTGCTCGTCGAGGACCTGCTGTTGCTGGCCAGAACCGATGCTCAGCGTCCGCTGGAGCGCCATTGGGTCGACCTGTTGGTGTTGGCCACCGACGCGGTGCACGATGCCCGGGCCACCGCACCGAATCGCGCCGTTGAACTCGAGGTCTTCGACGGCCCCGGAACCCCCGAAGTGCTCGGCGACGAAGCGCGGCTGCGGCAGGTGCTGAGCAACCTGGTCTCCAACGCGCTGCAGCACACCCCGGACGGGACCGCGATCACCGTGCGGGTCGGCACCGAGGGCGATGACGCCATCCTCGAGGTCGTCGACCAGGGGCCTGGGATGAGCGAGCAGGATGTGGAGCGGGTCTTCGAACGGTTCTTCCGGACCGACTCATCGCGGGCGCGGGCCAGCGGCGGCACCGGGTTGGGGCTGTCGATCGTCGACTCGCTGACCCGAGCGCACCACGGCTCGGTGACCGTCAGCTCGCCGCCGGGGCAGGGCTGCACCTTCCGGGTCTCGCTGCCGCGTCTTGCCGACACCTCGGCCCGCGCGGCCGAGTTACCCGCCGAGATCGTCTGAGTCTCAGCCCAGTTCGGCCAGTGCGGCCTTGATCTTGGCCTGCGCATCGTCGAGCGATTCTGCTGACGGATTGCGATCCACCCCGGTGAAACCGAAGTCGGACAGGCTGCGGGTCGGAAAGACGTGGACATGCAGGTGAGGAACTTCCAGGCCCGCGATGATCATGCCGGCCCGCTCGGTGTCGAACGCTCGGCACACCGCTTTGCCGATCTTCTGGGCCACCGCCATCACCTGGCCGAAGGCGGCGCCGTCAATGTCCTGCCACCCGTCGAGCTCGGCGCGGGGCACCACCAGCGTGTGGCCTTGGGTCATCGGCTCGATGGTCAAGAAGGCGACGACGTCGTCGTCCTCGTAGACGAATCGGCCCGGCAGCTCCCGGTTGATGATTTTGGTGAACACGGTGGTCATGGGATCAGCATATGCGCCGACTGCCAGATTAAACGGCCGCTGCTGCGTATTATCGAGGACGAGCTGATACCTATCGCGCGGGCTTGCCACGCTAGAGGCGGAGGAGATGAGATGTCATCTGTCGCAACCTTTCTCAGCAGTCCTAAGGCAGTGGGAACCTGGAATCTGGATCCGGAGCAATCAAGCATCCGCTTCGAGAACGGAACCATGTGGGGCGCGCTGAAGGTCCGGGGCGCGTTTACCGAATTCAGCGGCAGCGGCGAGATCAAGGACGACAAAACGGTGACGGGCAGGGTTGATATCAAGGCCGCCTCGATCAACACCGGATTGGGCACCCGTGACCACGACCTGCGCCGATCAAACTTCTTCAACACCGACCATTACCCCGACATCACCGTCGTGGTCGCCGGTGGAGAGCCCGCCGGCGGCGACGTCGCTCGGCTGGACGCCGAGCTGACTGTCAAGGGCATCACCGGACCGTTGCCGTTGAAAGTCGAGGTGACCCCGCTCGAAGACGGCGGGGTACGGCTGACCACCGAGGCGACCGTCACCCGCAAGCAGTTCGCGGTGGAAGGCAACTTCCTGGGCATGGTCGGCAACCGGACCAGGCTCAAGGTCAGCCTGGTCTTTCGGCCGGCCTAATTCCTCTGTTGACTCTGCGCCTACCAGGCAAAAGTGCGAGTAGGTTGCCTGGTCAGCGCAGAGTCAACCGATGACTTAGCGATCGGCGGGACCTTAACGCCGACCCGCTGCGCCCGGCTCCGCCGCGCTAGCGATCAGAATCCGTGTAGCGGATGATGCCGCGAATGTTCTTGCCGTCCAGCATGTCCTGGTAGCCCTCGTTGATCTGCTCCAGCTTGTACTGGCGGGTCACCATGTCATCGAGGTTCAGCTTGCCGACCTTGTACATCGACAGCAGCTGCGGGATGTCGTACTGCGGGTTTCCGCCGCCGAAGATGGTGCCCTGCAGGTTCTTCTGCAGCAGCGTCAGCATCGCCAGGTTGAGCGTGACCTGGTTGTCGAGCATGGATCCCATCGCGGTGAGCACGCAGGTGCCGCCCTTGGCGGTCAAGACCATGTAGTTGTCGACGTCTGCGCCGTGCACCTCGCCGACCGTGACGATCACCTTGCGGGCCATCAGGCCGGCGGTGACCTCCATCATGCCGCCCATCGCGGCGAAGATGTCGGGGTAGACGTGGGTGGCGCCGAACTTCAGCGCCTGGTCGCGCTTCCAGTCCACCGGGTCGATGACGAAGATGTTGCGGGCACCGGCGTTGACCGCGCCCTGCAGTGCGGACATACCGACCCCGCCGACACCGACGATCGCGACGTCCTCGCCCGGGCGGATGTCGGCGCTGCGGACAGCCGACCCGTAGCCGGTGGTGACACCGCAGCCGACCAGGCAGGCCACCTCGAACGGAATCGACGGGTCGATCTTGACCACCGAGGATTTGTGCACCACCATCCACGGCGAGAAGGTGCCGAGCAGTGTCATCGGGTAGACGCCCTGGCCGCGCGCGGTGACGCGGAAGGTGCCGTCGCTGACGGCCACGCCGTTGAGCAGTCCAGCGCCCAGGTCGCACAGGTTGCGCAGTCCGGACTGACAGGTCGGACAGCTGCCGCAGGACGGGATGAAGGACAGCACGACGTGGTCGCCGGGGGCGATGTCTTCCACTCCGGGCCCGACCTCGGTGACGATGCCGGCGCCCTCGTGCCCGCCGAGCACCGGGAAGCCGGCCATGGGGATGCTGCCGGTCATCAGGTGGTGGTCGGAGTGGCACATGCCGGCCGCCTCCATCTGAATCTTGACCTCGTCTTTCTGGGGCTCACCGATCTCGATCTCTTCGACCGACCACGGCTTGTTGAACTCCCAGAGCAACGCACCCTTTGTCTTCACCGCGAACCTGCTTTCCTTTTGAATTTCTCGGACGTCCGGCAGTCCCCTGCTCGGAGCCTATAACCGACTACCGGGCCGCGGGAAGGTTCGTTCGAACCCCTTGGAACCCCTGGGACCGCACCGCCGGGCCGCGCTGCTGACGGCCTAGCCGTGGTAGGCGACCTGTAGATCTTTGACGCCATTGATCCAGCCGGAACGCAGTCGGCGGGGCTTCGCCATTCTCGTGATATCTGGGAGCTGGTTGGCGATTTCGTCGAAGATCAGCCGGATCTCCATCCGGGCCAAGTTGGCACCGATGCAGTAGTGGGTGCCTTGCCCGCCGAACGCCAAGTGCGGGTTCGGGTCGCGCAGGATGTCGAAGCTGAACGGCCGGTCGAAGACCTCTTCGTCGTAGTTGGCTGAGCTGTAGAACAACCCGACCCGCTGTCCTTTGCTGATGGCCACTCCACCCAGTTCGGTGTCGACTTTGGCGGTGCGCTGGAAGCAGTGCACCGGGGTTGCCCAGCGCACGATCTCGTCGACGGCGGTCTCGGGCCGCTGCCGCTTGTAGAGCTCCCACTGATCGGGGTGTTCGGCGAACGCGTTGATGCCGTGCGTCATGGCGTTGCGGGTGGTCTCGTTGCCCGCCACCGCCAGCAGGATGACGAAGAACGCGAATTCGGTCTCGCCGAGTGATTCACCGTCGATGTCGGCCTGGACCAGCCGGGTGACGATGTCGTCGGCCGGACAGCGCCGTCGCTCCTCGGCCATCGTGTAGGCGTAGCCCATCAACTCAGCGTTTGCCATCGCCGGATCGGAGTCGAAATCCGGGTCATCGGTGTTCATGATCGAGTTGGTCCAGTGAAACAGCTTTTCCCGATCGGCCTCGGGAACCCCGAGCAGATCGGCGATCGCCAACAGCGGCAGCCGCATCGCGATGTCGTCGACGAAATTGCCGCTGTCCTTCTCGGCCGCCGCGGCGACGATTTCGCGGGCCGACTGGGCCAGCGTCTCCTCCAGCGCAGCCACGGAGCGGGGCGTGAACAGTCGCGACACCAGCTTGCGCAGCCGGGTGTGCTCGGGCGGGTCGTGGTTGATCAACAGCGCCTTGGTCAGATCCAGCTGGTCGGCGGTGATGCCGTCGGGCAACCGCATGACCGCGCCCTTGGCGTTGGTTGACCACACGTCGTTGTCGCGCGAGATCTCTTTGATGTGTTGGTGTTTGCTGATGACCCAGTAGCCGCCGTCATCGAAGATGTTGCTGTGCGACGGCTGTTCGTTCCACCAGATCGGCGCGGTCTTGCGCAGCTCGGCGAACTCGGTGATCGGCATGCCGTGGAGCAGGACATCCGGGTCGGTGAAATCGAAACCCGAACCGAACGGACAAGCTGATTGCGTTGATGTCAAGACGAACACCTTTGGTTTGTCACTGGAGCGCTAAACCTCGCCCGGGCATACACATGATGGCTAGGTGTATGACCGGGTGTCAACCATTTTTGTGCGGAACATCGGTGACCAGGCCGCCGTCCATGACGAACTCCGAACCTGTGGCGTAGGAAGACTCGTCACTGGCTAGGAACAGCACGAAGGTGGCGACTTCGTCGGAGGTGCCGGGCCGCCCCAGCGGGATCGTCACCATGTCCTCGGGCAGATGCTCGGTCATCGGGGTGCGGATGAAACCGGGGTGCAGCGAGTTGACCCGAATGTTGTGGCGCGCCAGTTCGAGAGCGGCGGATTTGGTCAGTCCGCGCACCGCCCATTTCGAGGCCACATAGGGGTGCACAAAGGCTGCACCGCGCAGACCCTCGATCGAGGACACATTGATGATGGACCCGCCGCCGGCGGCGATCATCGAATCGATGGACGCGCGCATCCCGAGGAATGTGCCGTTGAGATTCACGTCAATGACGTTGTGCCATTGGTCCAGATCGAACTTGCGCAACGGCCCCAGCGCGACGGTCCCCGCGTTGTTGACCAACACGTTCAGCTTCCCGAACGTCTCGACCGCGACGCTCACCGCGGCGGCCCACTGTTCCGGGTCCCGAACGTCGAGATGCACATACCGGGCGGCGTCACCCAGTTCGGCCGCGAGCGCCGCGCCCTCGTCATCGAGCACATCGCCGATGACCACCTTGGCGCCCTCGTCGACCAGCATCCGGGCGTCGGCCGCGCCCATACCGCGCGCACCCCCGCTGATCAGGGCTACCTTGCCGTCTACACGCCCCATGCGCATTCCGCCTTTCTTTCCAGTGCTGGTGGTTGTCTTCGGTGTCTCAGTCGCCGGTTGCCGTGATGACCGCGGGTGCGCCGACCAACGGCAGGTCGAGGGTGGTGACGATGCCGGCCGGTGCGGCGACGACGGCCGGAATCGCGTTGACCACCCGGCCAACACCGACCGCGATCGCGGCGTAGTTGTGATCGCCGAGCCCGCTGGTGGGGCAGATATCGACGGTGTAGGACGGCTCGCCGGTGATTTCCACTCGGTAGGAGCCGCCCGGCTGTGCCGGTTGCGCCCAGTCCGGCCGCAGGTCGCTGCGCAGCCGGGTGACGTGCTCGACCACGATCAGCGGCTTGCCGTCGACGATGCCGTTGATCTCGAACTTGAGAGCGGCGACACCGCCTTTGGGGATATGGCCGGCGGCGATATCGAAGGCCTCCGGGGCGGGTTCGCGTTCGCTGGAGTCGGTGATGGCATCCAAGGTCACCCCCAATCCGGCGGCTAGCTCGCGGATCGTGGCTCCCCACGCGATGCTCAAGATCCCGGGCTGCAGCAGCATCGGCACGTTGTCGAGCGAATTGCCGAAGCCCATCACGTCGAACATGACCTCGGCGCCGTCGTAGGTCGCGTAGTCGGCGATCTCCAGGCAGCGGATCTGCTCGATGTGTTGGCACGTGCTGGCGAACGCCAGCGGCACCATATCGGTGATGAAACCGGGATCGACACCGTTGACGTAGACACTCGAATTGCCCTGTCGGGACGCGTCTTCGATGGGTGCGATGAACTTATCGGGGATGACGCCCCAGGGGTATTGCAGCACCCCCGGGGCGGTTCCGATGACGTTGATGCCGGCGGCCAGCAGCCGGCAGACGTCCTTGAGCGCGTCGGGCAACCGGGTATCACCCATCGCGCAGTAGACCGCGGCCTCGGGCTTGGCGCCGATGATCGCCTCGAAGTCGTCGGTGGCGGCAATGCCGGTGTGGATGTCGAGGCCGGCGAGCTCGCCGGCATCTATACCCACCTTGGCTGCTGTCGAGACCCACACTCCGGTGAGCTCGTAGGCGGGATTGGTGATCAGCCCGCGCAGGGCGATGCGCCCGGCATTGCCGGTGCCGATCAGGGCGACGCGTATGGCCACGGGTTCTCCTGGAGTGAGTGGTGTTTTACCAGAGTGGAACCGGAGATGTTCCCAGCGGGTAGTAGCCGGGCAGCTTCTCGCCGGCCAGGCTGCGCTCGATGCGCTTCTGCATTCCGCTGGAGAGCTTGCCGGCGGTCATCAGATCCAGGTAGAGCTTCTGGACGTGACCGAAGTCGAAGAAGTCACGCTGCCACTCGATGAGCGGCTGCCCGTCTTTTTCGGTGAGGCGGAACCAGCTGCCGCCGATGCCGTAGATCTCCGATTCGACACCGTCGGCGTCTGTCGCGACCTGCTTCCAGAATCCGACGATCTCGCCCTGCTTGTCGTCGATGAGCACCTTTTGGTAGGGGTACTGCCAGTTGTCCAGCCCCTCCATCTCCAGACCCAGCGCGATATCGCGGATCTCGTCGATCCCGACGCACATCACGTCCTCTTTGGGGCCGATGTTCCAGCCGTAGGTGGCGTCATCGGCGTAGAAATCCGCCAGCGGCCGCCAGTCGCCGGCCGCTTCGGCGTCGCGGTTGGCCTGCAGCCAGCGCTCGACCCAGTCATCGAGTTGTTCGCGGGAAAAAGACGCCATGTTCAATCCTGTTTCTCTTCAATGGACAACGCTCGGGTGGGGCACGACCGTATTGCTGCCTGAATCTGGCGGCGGTCTTCGTCGGGTGGTTCGGAGTCGAGAATCTCGACCTTGCCGTGCTTGGGCACCTGGAAGTAGTCGGGCGCCTCCAGTTCGCACATGGCGTGGCCCTGGCACAAGTCCAGGTCCACCTTCACTGTGTAGCTACCCATTTCAGCGCTCCCTCGGCTTCTACTTGCTGCGCCGGCGGTAGCGCACCTTGGCGGGGCGAGCCAGTTGCACCACCATCTTGGAATGGTCGTTGCGATAGGTCTCCGGCGGCTGCGACATCTCGAACTCATACTCGCGCAGCAGAACCGAGAAGATCGCCTTGATCTGCATGGTGGCGAACGCCGCCCCCACGCAGCGGTGCCGACCGGCCCCGAACGGGATCCACGTCCAGCGGTGGATGACGTCCTCCTCGCGCGGTTCGTTGTAGCGCTCCGGCACGAAGTTGTTGGGCTCCGGGAAGTTCTCCGGAATCCGGTTGGAGACCGCCGGCGAAGCCGCCACCATGTCGCCTTCGTGGATCGGGTAGCCGCAGACCTCGAACTCACCCTTGGCAACCCGCATCAAGATGATCAACGGCGGATGCATGCGCAGGGTCTCTTTGAGCACGTTCTCCAGGTTCGGGATCTGGCGCAGCGCATGGAAACTCACCTCGCCACCGTCGGCGTACAGCTCATCGAGTTCTTTGATCACCGCGGCGTGAGCCTCCGGGTGGCGCAGCATCTCGATCAGCGTCCACGCGCTGGTGCCCGAACTGGTGTGATGCCCGGCGAACATCATCGAGATGATGATCCCGGTGATCTCGTCGGCGGAGAACCGCGGGTTGCCGTTCTCGTCCGGGATCGACACCATGACGTCGATCATGTCCCGGCGCTTCTTGTCGGACTCCGGGTTGGCCAGCCGGCCGTTCATGATGCCCTGCACCAGTTCGACCAGCTTGACGCGGGCCTCGTCACGGCGACGGAAGCTCTCGATCGGCAGGTACGGGTCGACGTAGCACAGCGGGTCGGTGCCGTTCTCCAGTTCGTAGTACAGCTGGGCGAACCGGTTGTCGAGTTCTTCGCGGAACTTCCGTCCGATGAGGCACGCGGTCGAGGTGTAAATGGTCAGCTCGGCGAAGAACTCCAGCAGGTCGATCTCACCCTGGGGTCCCCAGTCGGCGATCATCTGGCGTACTTCGTGCTCGATGGTGCTGGCGTGGCGCTTCATGTGTTCGCCGCGAAGTGCGGTGTTGTGCAACATCTCCGCGCGTCGCTCCGGCGGAGCGTCGAACACCACCCCGTTGCCGAAGATCGGTGTCATGAACGGGTAGGCCGCAGCCTGGTCGAGCTCGTCGTCGGTGGAGCGGAAGAAGAACTCGTTGGCTTCGGCGCCGGTCAGCAGCACCACTTTGCGGCCGGCCAGGTCGAACCAGCCGACGTCGCCGCATTCGTCGCGCACGCGCTGCATCAACGCGATGGGATCGGTGCGGAATTCTTCGAGGTGGCCGTGCTCGGCCTCGCCCCCGGAGACCCGGGGAACCCCAGTACTGACGGTCATGACGGCATTCCTTCCTCACCCAGTTGCAGGTTCTGGCGGTCGGAGGCGGTGTCGCGCAGCGGGGCCTCGGGCTGCACCTCCATGTCGACGATGTGTGCGCCGCGCGGGGTCTCCGCGACGAACGCGATGGCTCGGGCCAGGTCTTGCGGGCGAAGGAAGTAGCTGTGCCGGGCTTGGCCCCATTTGGCCCAGTCCTCCAGCATCGGCCCCACCTGCTCGGCCGACAGCTTCCAGCCCATCTCGGTCAGCGTCGGGCCGGGGTGGACGATCGAGGCGCGTACCCCGGTGCCCTCCAACTCCATCCGCAGGTTATGCACCATCGCAACCAGCGCGGCTTTGGCGGCACCGTAGGCGCCCATGTGCGGGCGCTGCTGCAATGCCACATCGGAGCCGACGAAGATCACGTCGCCGCGCTGGCGGGCGACCATGTCCGGCAACACCGCGGTGGCCAGCCGGTTGGCGCCGACCAGGTGAACCTGGATCTGATCGTTGAACGCCTCGGTGGGCAGCTCGTGGATGCGGCCGGGGAACATGTCGCCGGCGCCGGAGACCAGCAGCTCGATCTCACCCAGTGCATCGATACTTTGCGCGACAAAGGATTTCACGGAGTCGGCGTCGGTAACGTCGAGCGGGAACGCCACCGCCTCGCCGCCGTTGTCGCGGATCTTATCGACGAGTTTGGCTAGCTTATCCACACGCCTAGCGCCCAAGGCGACCGGGAATCCGCGACGCGCCAACTCTTCTGCGGTGGCGGCGCCGATACCCGAAGATGCGCCCGTGACGATCGCGGGCCGTCGGTCCGGGGATGGGTCGAAACGTGGCATTCATGCCTCCTTCACGGTGATCGGGAGGTCGGCGAAACCGCGCACGTTGGATGAATGCACCCGCACGGCGTTGGCCTCATCGACCTGGTAGTCGCTGATCCGGCTGAAAAGTTCTTCCAGCGCCACCCGGGCCTCCATCCGGGCCAGGTGGGCGCCGAGGCAGAAGTGGGCGCCGCTGCCGAAACTGAGCAGCTTGGAGCCGATATCGCGTCCGATCCGGAAGGCGTCGGGGTCGTCGAAGACCCGCTCGTCACGGTTTCCGGAACCGGGCAACAGCAGCACCACCGAGTCGGCCGGAATGGTGGTGCCGTGCAGCGTGTAGTCCTCCGCGACGGTGCGGGCCAGGATCTGGCTCGGGGTGTCGTAGCGCAGTGTCTCCTCGACCCACAGCGGGATCCGGGAGCGGTCGGCGAACACCGAGGTCAGCTGGTCGCGGTTGCGGTGGCCCCAGTAGATGGAACTGCCAAGCAGCTTGGTGGTGGTCTCGTTGCCGGCGATCACCATCAAGAACAAGAACGCCAGGATCTCCTGGTCGCCAAGCCGGTCGCCGTCGACCTCGGTCTCCAGCAGTGCTGAGGTCAGGTTGTCGGCCGGGTTCTTCTTGAAGTCGGCGATCATCTCGTTGTAGTAGGTCATCAGATCCACCGACGCCTGAATCGCCGACTGGGGGACATCGGTCACCCCGTCCTCGCGGTGCAGCACCCCGTCGGCAAGCTCCCGGATCCGGGCCCGGTCGGCCTCCGGCACACCCATCAGCTCGGAGATGACGTCCATCGGCAGCTTGCCGGCGAAGTCATTGATGAAGTCGAACGAGCAGGTGCCGTCGGAGCCCGGCTGGATCGCGTTGTCCAGATGCTGGCGCGCCAGCCGAATCACCTGAGGTTCGAGCTCGCGGATCCGGCGCGGGGTGAAGCCCTTGGACACCAGGGTGCGAAGCCGCAGGTGCTGCGGATCGTCCATCGCCAGAAACGACATCACCAGCTGGGCATGGGGGCCGCGAGAGACCGGGTCCAGCGATACCCCGTCCCGGTTGGACAGCGCTTCGCTGTTGCGGAACCCGTGCAGCACATCCTGGTGACGCGAGATCGCCCAGAAATCGAGCTCTTCGTTGCGGTACACCGGGGCCTCGTCGCGTAGCCGCCGGTA
>Ga0182738_1001763_pt1 | contig 26405 bp, 30 predicted proteins | sample eDN5th30CBELigMG_FD_128876 | JGI IMG/M metagenome (GOLD analysis project Ga0182738, IMG submission 128876) | Enriched Miracle-Growth compost microbial communities from Emeryville, California, USA - eDNA 5th pass 30_C BE-Lig MG (version 2)... ...
AAAAAATTAATCGAAGAAAACGGTTCTACTTTATAAGAATGTAAGAGAGAATCCTAAGCATGCATTTAATTTGCATGTTTAGGATTCTTTTTGTATTTAATGTATATCTTCTTCCTTTCCTTTGCCTTTAATAATAGGTAGAAAAATAAATTGACAAAATAGAAAAATAAGTTATTATATTTCCTATACAGAAAAAGGTGAGATTATATGGAAAAACAACCGTATGGGACAGTTTTAATAAAAGCAGCAAAAATAATGGATGTATTATCAGAACATAAAGAGCTTTCCTTACAAAAAATAGCACTGCTAACTGGTTTAACATCATCTACTACTTTAAAGATATTAGATACGTTAATTTTGATAGGATATGTTAAGAAAGATGAGAAAAAGAAAGAGTTCTCTCTTGGATCCAAACTTATACGATATGCTAATCAGCAATTAGAAGACAATGCTTTAGTCCAAAGTGCAAAACCATTCTTAGTAGATTTACAAAATCGAATTGATGAAACGATCCACCTTGGTATTTTATTTGATAATAATAGTGTTATGTATGTGGATAAATTGGAGCCGAAAAATCAAGTGATTTATATGACTTCTAAAGTAGGGATAACGAGACCTTTATACAGTTCTGCAATGGGGAAAGCGATATTAAGTGAACTTGAGGAACAAAGGTTATTAGATTATTTGGATAATACAAATTTAAAGGCATATACGGTTAATACTATTACGAATAAATTTAAATTAATGGAAGAAATTGAATTAGTGAAAAAAACAGAAATTGCATTTGATGATGAAGAAATGGAAGCGGATTGTTTTTGTGTAGGTACTTCTCTCGTACGTAATGGCAAAATCAGAGGAGCTTTCAGTGTAAGTATGCCGAAATATCGTCTTAACCAGGAAAAGAAAGAGTTTATTATGGAGCAAGTGAAACAGACTAAAAAGAAAATTGAAGAAAAGCTATAAATGTAAAGCAAGATGACTCTTATATAAAATAGTCATCTTTTTTACTAGTTATCTCTTGATTAATAAAATGAAAGCGTTATAATTAAAACTATATAAATTTCCTATAAGAAAAAACGATTTCCAAATAAGAAATTAAAAGGGAGGCAGAGATGAAAAGAATAAATGTACTATCTAGATTGAAGAATGCAGGAGTTATAGCAGTTATTCGTGCAGACTCAAGTGAGGAAGCGATTAAGGCTACGGATGCTGTTGTAAAAGGAGGGATAAAAGGGCTGGAAATTACTTTTACTATTCCTCAGGCAGATTCAGTTATTAAGAGAATTGCAGATACATACAGTAATAATCCTAATGTGGTAGTAGGCGCAGGTACAGTACTGGATGCATATACAGCTAGACTTGCTATAATAGCTGGTGCTGAGTATATAGTTAGTCCGTGTTTTGATCCAGAAACAGCTGAGATTTGTAATTTGTATCAAATTCCTTATTTACCTGGCTGTATGACTATCACAGAAATGAAAAATGCCTTAAAAGCTGGAGTAGATATCGTTAAGCTTTTCCCAGGTAATTCATTTGGACCTAGCATTATTAGTAGTTTTAAAGCTCCTCTTCCTCAATTAAATATTATGCCAACTGGTGGAGTCAGCTTAGAGAATATGCAAGAGTGGTTTAAGCAAGGAGCTGTAGCAGTTGGAGTTGGCGGAAACTTATTAGCACCTGTAAAAAATGGGGACTATGAAGAAGTGTCAAACATCGCAAAGAGTTATATGGATAAGTACAAAGAAATAAGAGACATAGTTTTTGGAGATTATTTGTTAGTAAATAAATAAATGCGTTTTAATAGTTTGTAAGTTTAATAGATATTCTATAACACAAAAATAGGAGATGATTTTCATGCAAAATATGGAAACTAGATATACACATAGCCCAGAGGATATTAGACACTATTCTACTGAGCAATTAAGAAAAGAATTTTTAGTAGAGAAAATTTTTGCACCAGGTGAAATTAATCTAACCTATACGCATAATGACCGACTAATTTTCGGTGGAGTGACTCCAACAGAAGAATATTTAAGTATCAATTTAAGCAAAGAATTAGGAGTAAGTTATTTTTTAGAACGTCGTGAAATGGGTGTCATTAATATTGGAGGTCCAGGATCCATTGTTATAGATGGTATAGAAGAGGAAATGAAAAAGCAAGATGGTTATTATATCGGAAAAGAAACAAAGGAAGTATTATTTAAATCAGTTGATCCCCGCAATCCAGCTAAGTTCTACATAAGTTCAGCACCAGCTCACTTTAAATATCCAAATGTAAGAATAAGTATTGATCAAATTAAACCGATGGAAACAGGCGAACCTTTAACATTAAACAAAAGAAAAATCTATCAATATATTCATCCGAATGTTTGTGAGAGTTGTCAATTACAAATGGGTTATACCATTTTAGAACCTGGAAGCTCATGGAATACAATGCCTTGTCATACCCATGAACGTCGAATGGAAGCCTATGTATATTTCGATATGCAGGAAGATACGCGAGTTTTCCACTTAATGGGTAAACCAGATGAAACGAAACATTTAGTAGTTGCAAATGAACAAGCAATTATCTCGCCTAGCTGGTCCATTCATTCCGGAGTAGGTACAAGTAATTATACATTTATCTGGGCAATGTGTGGAGAAAACATTACTTATGATGACATGGATATGGTTCCAATGAATCAATTGAAATAACGAAAAATAGAAAGGAGGAGTATAAGATGAGTTTCAATATGGATAGTTTTCGTTTAGATGGGAAAGTAGCACTTGTAACTGGTGCAGTACATGGTATTGGTCTCGCAATAGCCACAGCACTAGCAGAAGCTGGAGCAACCATTGTATTTAATAATCCTTCCCAACAATCAGTTGATAAAGGGTTAGCTGCATATAAAGAAGCAGGTGTAAAAGCACATGGTTTTGTTTGTGATGTAACAGATGAAGGAGCAGTTTCAGCTTTAATTTCTACAATTGAAGAGGAAATTGGGATCATTGATATTTTGGTCAATAATGCAGGTATTATTAAACGTATACCTATGACAGAAATGTCAGTAGAAGATTTTAGACAAGTTGTTGATATTGACTTAACAGGACCATTTATTATGTCAAGAGCTGTTATTCCATCCATGATAAAAAAAGGTGGAGGAAAAATTATTAATATTTGTTCCATGATGAGTGAATTAGGAAGGGAAACAGTTAGTGCCTATGCAGCTGCAAAAGGCGGTTTGAAGATGCTTACGAAGAATATAGCATCTGAATTTGGTGAATATAATATTCAATGTAATGGCTTAGGACCTGGTTATATTGAAACTCCACAAACTGCTCCTTTGAGAGAACCAGGCCATCCATTTAACAATTTCATTATTGGTAAAACACCTGCAGCTAGATGGGGAACACCTGATGATTTAAAGGGACCAGCAGTATTCCTTGCATCAGATGCATCCAACTTTATTAATGGACATGTGTTATATGTAGATGGAGGAATTCTTGCCTATATTGGAAAACAACCATAATAAATGAAAAGAGTGTCTTTTTAAGACACTCTTTTCATTTATTTTCCAAGAGTATAAGCATCTAACAATAGTAGTAATTACTTACTTGACGGTATTATTAACTTTTGGCCGATTTTAATGAGATTAGGATTTGCAATATTATTCTTGGTAACAAGGGCTTGTACACTAGTGTTATACATTTTGCTGATTTTTGATAAAGTATCACCTGCTTTTACTGTATAAATTGTTTCAGTTGAAACAGGCTTCTCCTTTTCGTTATTAAGATTTAAATAATTTAGTGGATTAACTGCATTAGATTTTGCTTCATTCCATCTTCCTTTATGAAGTTCAAAATGCAAATGCTGACCAGTTGCATTTCCTGTACTACCCATGATTCCTATTGCTTGTCCTTTTTTTACCGATTCTCCTACTTTAACTTTCCTTGATCCACTTTTGAGATGGGCATATACAGTTTCATACGTTTGTCCTTCCAATTGATGGACAATCATAATACACTCTCCATAACTGTTAGAGTAGTAGGATCGAGTTACTATACCATTTGCACTTGCTACAATAGTATGTGTCCCACTCTGAGCAAAATCAACACCAAAGTGCTTGTTATTCCCGGTGTTACTAAATCCATTTGTCACATATGTTACAGCTGTTGGCATCATAAACATAAATTAAATCACCTCCTTAATACTTTATGTGAGGTGATTAACAATGCTTGTACCATTTTCTTATTCCTATTATTTAAAAGTGGTATTTCATAATGGAAGCCATCTTCCGAGGGATTTCTGTATTGTCCATTATTCCATGAAACTGTTCCGCACCTATACCGTATGCGAATACGACAATCATATTACTGGTATGTCCACCTGTTGAACTTAAGCCCTGTACTTCGCGATCTGTTATTCCAGCATGATAATGTTTTGCTATCATATTTCCAATATTCCAAGCTATGTGCTGCTCAGGATATACTTGGTCTGTTTTTGGTTGAATACTATCTTGAAAACTTCTTAACTGTTCTTTGCTTAATGTTATTCCTGCATATTGTTGGAAGACTTTTTTAATACTTTTATTCGTATAACCTTTTCCATTTTTCTTTTTTTGCAATTTACTTACCATAAATTGTGGGGATACATCGACTTTTTTTAGAGCCCCAATATCCATTCCTTCAGTTGCACTTACTCCCATTGTTTCATGATCTGCAGCGACCACCACTAATGTGTCCTGACGCTGTTTTGCCCAATCTACACAATCCTTTACAACCTCATCAAAAGCTATTGTTTCTTTCCAGATACCTGTAATATCGGATGCGTGAGAAGCGTGGTCAATTCTTCCTCCTTCAATTAATGCAAAAAATCCATTGTCATCCTTTGACAGAATTTGTAAAGCTCTATTCGCCATTTCTTTTAATGAAGGCTCGGATGTTTTTAGATTATCCTTATCTAATTGAAAATTTAAATGGTTTTCATTAAAAAGTCCTATTATCTTTGGACCTTTAGCTACTTGCAGTTCTTTATTAGTTAAAACAACATCATAGCCATTTTCTTTATAGGCATCTAAAAGGGTAATCCCTCTTTTATCTTTCTGTGTGAAATTTTTATATCCCCCACCAAGTATAATATCTACATTATTTTGTAATTGTTGTTTCGCTATTTCTTCCTGATCTGCCCATCTATTATTCACACTTGCAGTAAAACTGGCTGGTGTTGCATCTGTAACAGAATTTGTTGTAATGATAGCCGTTTTTTTGTGATTCTTTTTAAAAGCGTCTAAAATACTATCGACATTTTTTCCTTCTGGAGTAATCCCTATCATCCCATTGTTCGTTTTTTGTCCAATAGCTAAGGCAGTTCCTCCTGCTGCAGAATCCGTGACACGATTATTTGCTGATTGTGTATGAGCTATTGCTGTATATGGTAATGATTCCATAAACAGATTGCCATTTTTACCATATTCAAATAAACGAGCAATTTCCATCTGTCCAATTCCCATTCCATCCCCAATAAGGAAAATTATATTTTTAGGGGTTTGTGTTTTTTTCATTTCATCTACCATTTTTCCTTCTACAATCTTGTCTGGATAGAAGGTAGGAACAAAGAAAAGTAAACAAACTGTTAGTAAAGATATAAATATTTTTTGCATGAATCTTTTCCTCCTATGAAAATCATAACTAGTTGTCTTTTTAGCATTTGATTCAGAGCATTTTTTTAACCAATATCTAATAAGTAAATTAGTAAAAAAGAAAATATTTTCAAAAGAAAAGTCATATACCCAAATGTGGAGCATACATTTTAGTAGTCAAGCATTAATTCGAATTTATATAGACATACCAAATACAAATGTAGAGGACAAGCTAATAAAAGGAGGTAATCTTGTGAAATCAATCTACTCTTTCTTGCCTAAATCTATTGAAGATCTTATACTCACAATCCCTCCACAAAAAAGAAAAGGAATCGAGGAAATTAGGGTAAGAGTGGGAAGACCTTTAGAAGTATTTATTAATGGACATTCTCTTTTCTTTCCTTTCTTGATTTCTAAGGAAGATGGATTTCAATTATTAAATAAGATAAGTCAATACTCGGTTTATACGATGGAAGAAGAGTTAAAAAGAGGATATATCACCGTAGAAGGTGGTCATCGAATTGGACTCGCAGGGAGAGTTGTTTTAGAAAACAGTAAGGTCAAAGCAATAAGAGATGTTGCTTCTTTTAATATCCGAATTGCTAATGAGCAACTCGGGATTGCTAAGCCGTTTATCCCGTATTTATATGATAGAGGAAAATGGCTACATACGATGATTATTGGTCCACCTCAAACCGGTAAAACAACATTATTGAGAGATATAGCTAGGTTGATATCAACTGAAGATGAACATAGACGGTATAAAGCAGCAAAAGTAGGCATTGTAGATGAGCGTTCGGAAATAGCAGGATGTATGGAAGGTATTCCACAAATGACATTTGGACCAAGAGTGGATGTACTAGATGCCTGTCCAAAAGCGGAAGGTATGATGATGATGATTCGCTCTATGAGTCCAGAGGTATTAATTGTCGATGAAATAGGTCGGAAAGAAGATGAAGAAGCAATCTTAGAAGCGGTAAATGCAGGGATTCAGTTAATAATGACAACGCATGGCTCTACTTTTGAAGAAGTGAAAAAACGTCCTATATTAGAAACTATCATAAAAATGGGCATATTTGATCGATATATTGAATTAAATAGAAAGGAAGGGCCTGGAACAATTTCAGCGATTCGAGATGGACAAGGCCAATTGCTTATGAATGAAATGAAGGTGAAGTAATTGATCAAAATAATTGGTGCTATCTTAATTATTGTTTCCACAAGTTATGCTGGTTTTGAGCTTTCTAAAGTCTTAAGTCAAAGACCAAAACAGCTAAGAGCGCTTAAATCAGCACTTCAATCACTAGATGCAGAAATTATGTATGGACATACGCCATTACATGAAGCAAGCAGGCGATTATCCGAACAATTAACGGAACCATTAAGCTCCTTTTTTAAAGATTTCCGAGATCATCTACTTTCAGAAGATACAACTGTTAAAGATGCGTGGATAAGTAGCTTAAACAAAACATGGAAGAATACAGCAATGAAAAATACGGAACTTGAAATTATGAAACAATTTGGTGAAACACTCGGTCGACATGATCGACATTCACAGCAAAAACAAATTATTTTAACACTTACCCATTTAGAAAGAGAAGAACAGGAAGCGAGAGAAAATCAAAGAAAATATGAAAAAATGATAAAAAGTTTAGGATTTCTGTCAGGACTACTGATTGTTATCTTATTGATGTAGTTTTTAGGAGGAGACTATATGGGGTTAGAGGTCGATATTATCTTTAAAATAGCTGGGGTAGGAATCGTTGTAGCATTTTTACACACTATTCTCGACCAAATGGGCAAGAAAGAATATGCCCAATGGGTAACATTGTTCGGATTTATTTATATTTTATTTATGGTGGCAAATATAGTAGATGATTTATTTCAAAAGATAAAATCGGTATTTCTATTTCAAGGGTAAAGGAGGATATCGTTATTGAAATTCTTCAAATTATAGGACTTGCGCTTATTTCTACCTTTCTTGTCATCATAATTAAAGAACAAAAACCTAATATTGCATTTTTATTGGTAGTTTTTGTTGGATGTGCCATTTTCCTTTTCCTTGTTGATCAAATCGCAGCCATACTCGATATGGTAGAAAAATTAGCTACAAACGCGAATGTGAATACGGTTTATATAGAGACTATCTTAAAAATAATCGGAATTGCATATATAGCAGAATTTGCTGTGCAATTAACAAAAGATGCTGGACAAGGATCAATAGCATCAAAAATTGAACTTGCCGGAAAAATTCTAATTTTATCCATGGCAGTGCCTATTTTAACCGTTTTGGTAGAAACCATTTTAAAAATGATTCCGAATTAATGAAATGGAGGATGTATCTTAGGTCCGAGGTGAAAAAATGAAAAAGAAGCTACAAATTGTCCTACTAATCATAGCAACTGTTTTTTTTCTGAATATTGAAATTGTACAAGCATCACCTCACGAAACACAAGAAAGTCCAGATCAACAAACCGAATCAAATATGCTAGATCCTCAAGATTTAGTAAATTCACAGATTAATAATTTGAATCTCGATGAATTAAAAAACTTCTGGGATTCTATCTTATCTGATTATGGAGGTTTTTTACCTGAGAGTCAGAAAGGGAGTCTTTACGATTTACTAACAGGGGAAAACAAGTTGGATTTGCAAGGTTATTTTGATGGAATTCTTCGGTTTGCATTTCACGAAATTATTGTAAATGGAAAGCTATTAGGATCTTTGATCTTATTAACAGTTTTTAGTGTCTTATTACAAACATTACAAAATTCCTTTGAGAAAAGTTCAATCAGTAAAGTTGCTTATTCTATATGTTTTATGGTGTTAATCATACTTGCTCTAAATAGTTTTCATGTAGCAATCACATATGCAAGTGAAACTATTACAACCATGACTAATTTTATTTTAGCTCTTGTCCCATTACTACTCGCATTAATTGCAGCATCGGGAGGAGCTATTTCAGCAGCTTTCTTCCATCCTGTCATTCTTTTTTTAATGAATACTAGTGGAATGTTAGTAGAGAAAGTTGTCCTTCCACTTCTATTTTTATCCGTCTTATTGCATATCGTAAGTAGTCTATCCGAGCATTACAAGGTCACACAATTAGCTAATTTACTAAGAAATATAAGCATTGGGATATTAGGAATCTTTCTAACTATCTTTCTAGGTGTAATATCTGTTCAAGGGGCATCAGCAGCTATTACAGATGGTATTACCATTAAAACAGTAAAATTTGTGACAGGTAATTTTATTCCGGTAATTGGTCGTATGTTTACTGATGCAACAGATACGGTTATAAATGCCTCTCTTCTATTGAAAAATACTGTTGGTATAGCTGGAGTTGTGATCTTGTTACTAATTGTTACTTTTCCAGCGATAAAAATTTTAATGATTTCCTTTATTTATAAACTAGCGGCAGCCTTATTACAACCAATTGGCGGTGGCCCTGTGATAACTTGCTTAGATGTCATTAGTAAAAGTGTCATATATGTATTTGCTGCACTGGCCATAGTCTCACTCATGTTTTTTCTCAGTATTACGGTAATTATTGTCGCAGCAAACTTAACCATGATGGTGAAGTAAAGGGGGGAGAAAATATGGATTTCATTAAAGAATGGGTAACCAATATTATTCTCTTCATCTTGCTTGCAACTGTAATTGATATGTTACTACCCAATTCTACTTTTCAGAAGTACGCAAAAATGGTTGCTGGTTTACTACTTTTAACGGTTATATTAACCCCCATATTTAAACTAGTGTCTAATGACTTTGAAGATATTCTAATTTCTGCAACGGAAAATAACAGAGTAGAAGAAAAAATGAATAATTCGATGGAAATGCAAAAAAAAGAAATACAAGCATCACTTGATGAATATACATTAAATAAAATGGCTGTCCAATTAAAACAGGATGCAAATGAGGAGTTGATCGCAGAATACGGAATGGAAATTGAGACAATTCAATTATCAATAGATAACGAAAAGGATGTAGGTTTTCCTGAAAATTTAAATCAATTGAATATTAAATTGAAAAAAAGTGAAGGTTCAGATGGAATTGTGGAAGTAGTTAATATGGTGGAAATTGAAACCCAACAGACTCTTCCAACTAAGGAAGAACCAATAGATACAGCTAGCATCGTTTCTTTCCTTTCTGAAAAATGGGATGTTCGTGACAATATTATAGCGATAACGTACGAAGGAGGGGAGGGGAAAAAAGATGGATAAAAAGGACAAAGGTCCAATAAGTTTTTTAAAGAACTTATTGAAAAATGAAGGGAAAGATGGAAAACAAGGAAAGCTTTCCTATATTATCATCGTTGTCTTATTTGGTGCAGCCATTATGCTTATAAGCAATATGTTTTTAAGTAAAGATGATCAAACCCAAGAAGTGGCTGCGTACAGCGATAGCTTATCATCAGACGCAGCAGAAGAAACATTTGGACAGAAATCTAGTGAGCATAAAGAGAGTATTGTTGATTATGAAGAAGCCTATAAGCAAGAAATTAAAGAAGCTGTTAATTCAATAGCCGGTGTAAAAGACGCTATTGTATATGTCAATATAGAAGGAACTGAAAAAAAAGTTTATGAGAAAAATACATCTAAAACAACGCAAAAGACAGAGGAAGAAGATACTCAAGGTGGTAATAGAAAGGTAGAAGAAACTACAAATGAAGAAAATGTAGTCCTTGTACCAAATGGTGATAAAGAAGTTCCGCTAGTAGTAGAGACAGTGAAACCTAAAATTGTAGGAGTTCTAGTTGTTGCAAAAGGTGCTGAAGATATAAAAGTGAAGTCAATGATTGTAGAAGCAGTTACTCGGGCTTTGGATGTACCTAGTCATCGGGTTTCTGTACAACCTAAACAAAAATAAGGGGGATTTCAAATGTTATTAAAAAAGCAAACAGTATGGTTATTAACAATGTTGAGTCTAGTAGTAGTACTTTCTGTATATTATATTACTTCTCCTGAAGGTAAAATAAATGATTTGGCATCAAGTGATAAACAAACTGAAAATGTAAAAAAAGATGAAGCGGGAGCAGAAAAAACATCGGAAAACACAGTTACTACTACTGATTCAGAAGCAGTGTTTGAGCAAATGCGTCTAGATTTAATGGAAGAAAGAGATAAACAGAAAGAGGAGTTAGTTGCTATTCAAGGATCAGCTGAAAAAACAGCAGAAGAAAAAAATCAAGCAACAGAGAAGATTAAAGAGTTACAAGAAATATCAGATAATGAAAAAATCATGGAAAGCCTAATCAAAGCAGAAAACTACGAAGATGTGCTAGTTCAGACCTCAGATGATGGAACAGTAAATGTAACAGTAAAAACGGATGAATTATCTGCAGAAGCAGCAAATGATATTGTACAGTTAGTGAGAAAAAATATGGATTCACCAAATGCAAATGTAGCTGTAAAAATGGATCCAAAATAATATAGTGTAAGCATAAAAAACCTAAAGAAGCTTGTGTAAACCACAGTGTCTTTAGGTTTTTTTATTTGGATGAAGAGTGAAACAGATAGAAGATGTTCCAAAAAGAATAGCCATTTGGAGCTGTCTTACTACGAACAACTAAGATTAGTTATTTTCTTCATATAGTGGTATGATAAGTAGGGAGTGGACATAGTAAAAAATAGTAAGAAGGAAGGAAATTTCAATAGTTTTGTTGAATTATAATGAGGTCTTATCGTATGATATTAGTATCTAGTCCTAATCCTAATCTTAAAAGAATGATTTAAGGAGTGTAATAATATGAATATTAAAGAAGTAAAAGAACTTATAAAATTAATAGATGAATCAAATATTAGTGATTTTTCATATGAGCAAGATGGAGTTAAAGTTGAAATTAAAAAAAATTATGGAGAAACTGTAATAGCAGCACCTGCAGTTGTGACTAAACCAGTTCAACAAGAAATAGTTCAATCAAATGTAGCTGCACCTGAAATTAGTCAAGTAGAATCAACAGAAAATTTACATAAAATTGTTTCACCAATGGTCGGTACTTTCTATCAATCTTCTTCACCGGAAATTGATGCATATGTAAAAGTTGGAGATAAAGTAACAAAGGATTCTGTTGTATGTATTGTAGAAGCAATGAAACTCTTCAATGAAATAACAGCAGAAATAGATGGAGAAATTGTAGAGATCTTAGTTAAAGATGGAGAACTTGTTGAGTTTGGTGAACCATTATTCTTAGTGAAGACAAATTAAGAGGGGTTTTAATAGCATGATTAAAAAACTGTTAATAGCAAACAGAGGAGAAATAGCTGTTCGAATAATTAGAGCATGTAGAGAATTAGACATTCAAACTGTGGCTGTATATTCACAGGCAGATCGTGAATCCTTGCATGTGCAAATTGCTGATGAAGCATATTGTATTGGACCTACTGCTTCTAAAGACAGCTATTTAAATTTTACGAATATTATTAGTGTAGCGACATTAACAGGATGTGATGCCATCCATCCAGGTTATGGATTTCTAGCAGAAAATGCTGATTTTGCTGAATTATGTCGAGATTGCAAAATTACGTTTGTTGGACCTAGTCCAGAGGCTATTAATAAAATGGGAACGAAAGATATTGCAAGAGAGACCATGCGGTTAGCAGGTGTTCCAATTGTTCCAGGGTCCCAAGGTATCATTAAAGATGTGGAAGAAGGAATTGCTTTAGCCGAGGAAATCGGATACCCAGTAATTATTAAAGCTACTGCAGGTGGTGGCGGAAAAGGAATCCGCGTAGCAAAAACGAAGGAAGAATTAATAAAAGGTATTAATATTACTCAGCAAGAGGCATTAACTGCTTTTGGTAATGCAGGAGTATATTTAGAGAAATTTATAGAAGACTTTAGACATATTGAAATGCAGGTTTTAGCAGATAATTATGGGCATGTCATCCATCTTGGAGAAAGAGATTGTTCCATCCAAAGAAGATTACAAAAGCTACTCGAGGAATCTCCATCTCCTGTACTATCAGAAGAAATGAGAGAACAAATGGGAGAAGCTGCTGTTAAGGCAGCTGCTGCAGTAAATTATACAGGTGCAGGTACGGTTGAATTTATTTTTGATTATCGTAATCAACAATTCTATTTCATGGAAATGAATACTCGTATTCAAGTGGAACATCCTGTCACTGAAATGGTAACTGGATTTGATTTGATTAAAGAACAAATTCAGGTAGCATCAGGAAAACCTTTAGAAGTAACACAAAAAGACGTTACGTTTTCTGGATGTGCAATAGAATGCCGTATAAATGCAGAGAATCCTGCTAAAAACTTTATGCCGTCACCAGGAAAGATTAATATGTATTTACCACCAGGTGGATTAGGTGTTCGAGTTGATTCAGCTGCTTATCCTGGTTATTCCATTCCACCATACTATGATAGTATGATTGCAAAAGTAATTGTTCATGGATCAACTAGAGAAGAAGCTATTTCTCGAATGAAACGGGCTCTTAGTGAATTTGTCATTGATGGTGTTCATACCACCATTCCGTTTCACTTAAATCTCCTGAATCATGAAAAATTTGTAGAAGGAAACTTCAATACAAAGTTTTTAGAGATTTATGATTTGATGGAATCAAATGATTAAAAGGAGGAATAACAATGAGCGAAACAACAAGCTTAGAAATGAATCAAGAGTATAACGGTCTTGGTAAAGTAGAAATCGCACCTGAAGTTATTGAAGTCATTGCTAGTATTGCTGCATTAGAAGTCGAAGGTGTGGCACAAATGAGAGGTAACTTTGCTTCTGGTGTAGCGGAAAAACTAGGGAAAAAATTACACAATAAAGGTGTAAAAGTAGAGCTTAGTGAAGAAGGTATTAAAGTGGAAGTATATTGTGTCATGAACTTTGGCATATCTATTCCACAAGTTGCACAACAGATTCAAGATAATATACGTCAAACATTAATTAATATGACAGGTCTTGTTGCACAAGAAGTAAATATTCATATTGTTGGTGTGCAGTTTGAATCCGCAAAACAAGATGAATTTCAGCAAGAAATGTAACGTGATATAAAGCTTTAGAACACTTTTGAAAGACTGATTTAGAAAAATGATAATTTCTTCTAAAGGGATACCTTTTAGCAGATATTATTGTTTATTCTAGACAGTCTTTTTTTATCCAATAAATAAATCTACATTTTGGTAGCCATAATATATTGGAATAGTAGAACTTTAGGATTTATCTTTGGTTTTTATGTCTGTAAGATAGAGTTTTATTTTTTTTTATGCTATTATTCATGTAGCGAAAAAAAATAGATGGAATTCATAGGTATGAAATTAAGTATGCCTATTTCGAGGAATTTTTTAAAGGAGCATAATAATGAAAAGAAGAACTGCTAGAGAAAAGGCACTACAAGCCCTTTTTCAAATTGATATTAGTGATATAGATAAGGATACAGCAATAGAACATGTGTTAGAAGAAGAACAGCATGATGCATACCTTACAAAATTGGTTAATGGTGTATTAAGTCACCAGGTTTCAATTGATAATCATATAAAGAGTTATTTGGAAAATTGGACAATTGAGAGAATTGCAAACGTGGATCGAAATATCTTACGTATTGCTACATATGAGATACTGTTCGGTGATAATGAAGATGTACCTGCTAATGTGGCAATTGATGAAGCAGTAGAAATTGCCAAGGTGTTTGGCGATGATAAATCAAGTAAGTTTATTAATGGTGTACTATCAAAAATTAAAAATAATCAATAAAAAGAATGAAATACAAGCTGGAGGTTTTTAGCCTTTCTTCTATTTCCTTCTATAACTTATAAGCAAGATAAAGGGGGATGTAGTATGAAAACTGCTCCCCTTTTATCCTGTATAAGGAGTTTTTTAGATGGAGTCACGTTATTTAACTGTGTACGCATTAACCAAGTATATAAAGAGAAAATTTGATGCAGACCCACATTTACACCAAGTATTAGTTAAAGGGGAAATATCAAACTTTAAACAGCATTCTAGTGGTCATATGTACTTTACTCTAAAAGATGATAAGGCAAGAATATTAGCAGTTATGTTCGCTAGGCAAAATCAGCAAATAAAATTCAGACCAGAAAATGGTATGAAGGTATTAATTAAAGGTAGCATTACCGTATATGAGTCTAGTGGTCAATATCAGATGTATGTTCAAGAAATGCAACCAGATGGTATTGGAGATCTTTATTTAGCTTATGAACAGTTAAAGAAGCAATTAGAGCAAGAAGGCTTGTTTAGTGATGATCATAAAAAAATCATACCCAAATATCCTAAAACGATTGGTGTAATTACTTCCCCAACTGGAGCTGCCATTAGAGATGTTTTAACAACAATAAAACGAAGATTCCCGATAGTAAAGGTGATTATTCTACCAGCTCTTGTCCAAGGGGAGACAGCTGCTCCGTCAATTGTTCGTGCAATTAATATGGCTAATGAAATGACAGACCCCAACTTAGATGTGTTAATTGTTGGCAGAGGTGGAGGATCCATTGAAGAATTATGGGCATTCAACGAAGAAATAGTTGCAAGAGCTATTTATCAATCTAGAATACCAATTATTTCTGCAGTTGGCCATGAAACAGATTTTACTATTGCAGATTTTGTTGCTGATTTGCGTGCACCTACGCCAACAGGAGCTGCGGAACTTGCTGTGCCACATATAGAAGATTTAGTGGAAAGAATCTTTAATAGAAAAACTAGATTAATTCGTTCAATGAAAGAAAAGTTCGAATTACAAAAGTTACGCTTAAATAGAATTCAACGTTCTTATGCATTTCGATACCCTAAAGTCCTCTATGATCAAAAATTAGAACAGTTAGATAAACAAAGAGAGCAACTAATCCGAAATATGCAAAAAGTTTATGAGGATAAAAAAAGTCAACAATCCTTATTAACGAAACAATTGGGTAAAAACCACCCAAAACAATATATTGAAACTGCTTATCAGGATATTGTTCTATTACAAAAAAATTTAAATAGAAATGTTGAACTAATTACTCGATTAAAAAAACAAGAATTTTTATCCATTATTGGCAAATTGGATGCTTTAAGCCCTTTAAAGATAATGGAAAGGGGCTACAATGTTGCCTATGATGATTCTGGTAGACTCCTTAGTAGTGTAGAACAAGTAAAGCCTCATGATCATATTGAAATTAATTTTTCAGATGGAAAAGTGGAAGCAGAGATTATTACGATAAAGGAGAGATAGAAATGGCAAAAAAAGCGGAGGAAAAGCAATCCTTTGAAGAAGCAATGGAAGAATTAGAACGATTAGTAGAAAAGCTAGAAGAAGGAGATGTTCCTTTAGAAGAAGCTATTAATACCTATAAAAAAGGCATGGAACTATCTAAATATTGCCATGAGAAATTAAAAAATGTGGAAGAACAGCTAGCAGAGATTGTATTAGAGAATGGACAAAAACAGTCATTTTCCATACAAGAGGAGGAATAACCTTTGAGTAAGATGTCTTTGTCCGCTTTTACAGAAAAGTATAAAAATGTGTTGGAAGAGGAATTAAAAAAAGCAGTTGAATGTTTGTCCGCTCCTGCCCCTTTGAAGGATTCTATGCTCTATTCTTTGAGTGCCGGAGGGAAAAGAATACGCCCACTTTTATTATTTGGAACCATGTATGCTTTTGGAAAAGACCCTATTAAAGGGGTATTACCAAGTGCTGCAATTGAGATGATTCATACGTATTCATTAATACATGATGATTTACCGAGTATGGATGATGATGATTTGCGCAGAGGAATGCCGACAAATCATAAAGTTTATGGTGAGGCGACCGCAATACTGGCTGGAGATGCCTTGTTAACATATAGTTTTCAATTATTAGCTCAAATGGATATAAAAGAACACACACCAGAAAATATCATAAAAACGATACAGCTACTAGCAAAAGCTGCAGGGGCTGAAGGCATGGTAGGTGGACAAGTAGCTGATATTGAAGGAGAAAATAAGGAACTAAATCAAACTCAATTGGAGTACATCCATGTACATAAAACAGGAAAGTTACTGAAAGTAAGTATCGAAATCGGAGCATTACTTTCAGGGGCAAGTACGAAACAGTTACAATTATTAAGGGAATATGCATATCATTTAGGATTAGCTTTTCAAATAAGGGATGATATTCTCGATTTAGAAGGAGAAGAAGACGTAATTGGTAAACCAGTTGGTAGTGATACAAATAATCACAAAAGTACGTATCCTAAAATATTGACAATGGCTGGTGCGAAAAAAGAACTGGAAATGCATATTAGGAAAGCAAAAGAACTTCTGACCCAAGTGAATATAGAAAGTACTATATTAGAAGAAATTACTGATTTAATTGGAAATAGAAATAATTAATACCATTACAAATGTTTTAAAGAATAAATAGAGTGGTAAATAATAATAGCTAGTATATATCTAATTCAGGGATGTCTCTTAAAGTTTTGGCATCACTAGGGAACTAAGGATAGGAAAGGATGTATAGCTTTTCTTTTAGTTAACTAAGTGTTGTTTATCTTGAATAGAGACATCCCTTTTACTAGGTTAAATAGGCGTTATTTAAAGTTTGACTATTTAGAATAACTACTAATATAGGCCAGTAGATGGTATAATACATATTTAATTAAGGTTTAACTTAAATATCTTTTCCTAAGGAAAATGTCATTTCATCAATCTACTCTTCTAGTATTTTTTCTTATACAAGAATGAAAATTAGGATTTTTTTACAAAGTAAGGTATTCTAGTATTAATAATATTGAACTACTGTACATATTGTGCAGAGAAGTGAGTATCACAGTATATCTTCATTTAGAGGAAATAATATAAATTTGTCTCTTATTTTGGAAACTGAATGAAAGTGAGTTGTTATAAATGGATTTAATGTCAATTGAAAATCCATCTTTTTTAAAGAATTTATCAAACGAGGAATTAAAAAAGCTTAGTAAAGAGATTCGTCATTTTTTAATTAATAAGCTTTCTCATACAGGAGGACATATCGGTCCTAATTTAGGTGTAGTCGAATTAACTATAGCTCTTCATAAATGTTTTAATAGTCCGAAGGATAAAATGCTTTGGGATGTAGGGCATCAATCTTATGTCCATAAAATATTAACTGGAAGAGCGAAAGATTTTGATACACTGCGTCAATTTAAAGGAATGTCAGGGTTTCCAAAGATGAATGAAAGTGAACATGATGTTTGGGAAACAGGTCATAGTTCTACTTCCTTATCAGCAGCTATGGGTATGGCAGTAGCAAGAGATTTAAAGAAAGAAGATTCTTATGTAATCCCTATTATAGGTGATGGTGCATTAACTGGGGGCATGGCTCTAGAAGCATTAAATCATATTGGTGATGAGAAAAAAAATATGATTGTCATCTTAAATGATAATGAAATGTCCATTGCTCCAAATGTAGGTGCATTACATCAAGTACTTGGTAGACTGAGAACAGCTGGTAAGTATCAATGGGTAAAAGATGAATTGGAAATAATGATGAAAAAAATTCCAGCAGTTGGTGGGAAATTGGCTGCGACTGCTGAAAGAATTAAAGATAGTTTGAAGTATTTACTCGTTTCCGGTGTTTTCTTCGAGGAATTAGGCTTCACTTACTTAGGACCTGTTGATGGTCATGACTTTGATGACTTAATAGAACAACTTAATTATGCAAAGAAAACGGATGGACCAGTTTTATTACATGTCATCACGAAAAAAGGGAAAGGCTTTTCTCCTGCAGAAGAAGATAAGATTGGTACTTGGCATGGAACAGGACCTTACAAGATTGAAACAGGCGATATTATAAAGCCGACTATTGCTGCCCCAGCATGGAGCAAGCTAGTAAGTGACACAGTTCTAAAAATCGCTAGAGAAGATGAACGTGTTGTAGCAATTACTCCTGCTATGCCTGTTGGATCCAAGTTAGAAAGTTTTGCTAAAGAATTTCCAGATAGGATGTTAGATGTCGGGATTGCAGAGCAACATGCAGTTACGCTTGCAGCAGGTTTAGCAACTCAAAAGATGAAACCATTTTTAGCTATTTATTCTACGTTTTTACAAAGAGCATATGATCAAATGCTTCATGACGTTTGTCGTCAAAATTTAAATGTATTTATAGGTATCGACCGTGCTGGATTAGTTGGCGCCGACGGAGAAACACATCAAGGAATTTATGATATTGCGTTTTTACGTCATATGCCGAATATGGTATTAATGATGCCAAAAGACGAAAATGAAGGGCAACATATGGTAAATACAGCACTTCAATATAATGATGGTCCGATTGCAATGCGCTTTCCACGTGGAAATGGTTTAGGTGTCAAGATGGATGAAGCATTACATACTATACCAATTGGTACATGGGAAGTCCTTAAAGAAGGTATAGATGCGGCTATCTTAACATTTGGGACAACAATTGAAATGGCAATGGAAGCCGCGAGTGAGCTTGAAAAACAGGGGATACAAGTTCAGGTGGTGAATGCAAGGTTTATTAAACCACTTGATGAAAAAATGCTTACTGACTTATTAAAAAAACAAATTCCAATATTAACAATCGAAGAAGGTTGTTTGCAAGGTGGATTCGGTAGTTTTGTACTAGAATATGCCCATGATCATGGGTTCGGAGCTAATGTTATTGATCGAATGGGAATACCTGACGAATTTATTGAACATGGAGATGTTACCTCTTTGTTAAATGAAATCCATTTGAACAAAGAAGAAGCGATTAGAAGAATTATCTCGATCGCAAGAAAAAAGCAAAAGAGGGCATAGTTATTCATGAAGAAAGAAAGAATCGATGTATTATTAGTTGAACAAGGTTTATTTGAAACAAGAGAAAAAGCAAAGCGCGCAGTTATGGCTGGGATTGTTTATTGCGATGAAAATCGATTAGATAAACCAGGTGAAAAAATAAATGTAGAATCTAAACTTACTGTTAAAGGGAAAAAGCTACAGTATGTATCAAGAGGTGGCTTAAAGCTAGAAAAGGCACTTCAAGTGTTTGATATTGATATGAAGGATAAAGTTCTTTTAGATATTGGTTCTTCAACAGGTGGCTTTACAGATTGTGCCTTGCAAAATGGTGCTAAGCAATCGTACGCACTAGATGTCGGATACAATCAACTTGCATGGAAGCTAAGGCAGGATGAACGTGTAATTGTAATGGAACGAACGAATTTCCGTTATGTAACACCAGCAGATTTAGAAGGAGAAATGCCTAATATCGCTTCTATTGATGTTTCTTTTATATCACTAAAGCTAATACTTCCAGTACTAAAAACATTACTTTCTTCTGGTAGTAATGTCATCGCTCTTGTAAAACCTCAATTTGAGGCAGGAAGAGATCAAGTTGGTAAAAAGGGAATAGTGAGAGATAAAAAAGTTCATGAGTCAGTATTAGAAACAATTATAGAATTTGCGAAAAACGAAGGGTATATAATAAAAAATCTTTCTTTTTCTCCTATCACTGGTGGAGACGGTAATATAGAGTTCTTGCTTCATCTATATTGGGCAGAAGATGTTAAGAATGAACAACACTATTATCATATAAAAGAGACAGTAGAATCAGCTCACAATGAATTAAAAACGAAAAAAGAAACAAATATTGATTAATTTTTATGGATAGCACTCACAATGATACTAAGATATTCATTGTAAGTGCTATCCTTTTTTTTAATAAAGTCTTTCTGATTGGGATTGTATTACAAGTTTTTGTTCTCTTTATTCTTGTAAAAATACGAACATTAGGTAAAATAAAGGAGAAGAGTAAAGTCTAGTATAAAGGTAACAGGTATTATCCCTTGATACGAATGTATTTTTATTCAAGTGGACGGGCACCTTTATAAGCCCCTTTGGTTATGCTAACAATTAGTGAAGGACTGTATACACTGATTGTTAGTTTCGTTTTATAGAGCTTATTGAAGTGTACTATTTATTAATAGAAAAAAAGATATTTACTAATAAAGGATGGAACTAATGAATAAAGGTCAAAGACATATTAAAATTAGAGAAATAATTGCTAATAACGAGATAGAGACACAAGATGAATTAGTGGATGAATTAAAAAGTGCTGGATTTAATGTAACGCAAGCCACTGTATCTAGAGACATAAAAGAGCTACATCTTGTGAAGGTGCCATTACAAGATGGTAGATATAAATATAGCTTACCAGCAGATCAACGATTCAACCCCCTTCAAAAGCTAAAAAGAATATTGATGGATTCCTTTGTTAAAATTGATTCTGCTGGAAATTTATTAGTACTTAAATCTTTGCCTGGAAATGCCCAAGCTATTGGTGCATTAATTGATAATTTAGATTGGGATGAAATACTAGGAACAATATGTGGGGACGACACATGCTTAATAATTTGTCGAACGGATGAAGATGGCAAAATAATTAGTGATCGCTTCCTTGATATGCTTTAAGATTGGAGTGAGTATATTTTGTTAAGTGAATTATCGATAAAGAACTTTGCCATTATTGAGCAACTTTCTATTTCCTTTAACGGAGGTTTGACTGTACTTACAGGTGAAACAGGAGCAGGTAAATCCATTATTATTGATGCTATCAATTTACTTGTTGGCGGTAGGGGTTCTTCTGAGTTTGTCCGTCACGGTGAAGATAAAGCGGAAATAGAAGGCTTATTTTATGTAGAGGATGAACATCCTTGTTTCCATAAAATGAAAGAATTCGGGATAGATATTGAAGAGGGAGCTATAGTCATTAGAAGAGATATCTCTCTTTCCGGTAAAAGCGTTTGTCGCATAAATGGGAAACTCATCACTATCTCTACACTTAGAGAAATTGGAGCCACTCTTATAGATATACACGGACAGCATGAGCATCAAGAATTAATGGATGAAACAAAACATATTGGATTATTAGATACTTTTGCTATGGAAGAATTATCGCCTGTTTTAGCAGAATACGAAAGTATATACAGAAATTATATGCAAACAAGTAGAAAGCTAACAAATTTAACGGAAAATGAGCAACAAATGGCACAAAGATTAGATCTTTTGCAATTTCAATTTACAGAAATTGAAAAAGCTCAATTAAAATTAAATGAAGATGAAGAACTCTTTGAAGAGAGAAAAAAATTAAGTAATTTTGAGAAAATATTTGATAGCATCCAAGCAAGTTATAATGCTTTAAAAGGTGACCAAAGAGGATTAGACTGGCTTGGAGAAGTTATGGGGAATATAGAGGAAGCAGCAAGTCTTGATACAGAATATAAAGAATGGGCTGAATCTGTTTCCAATAGCTACTATATATTAGAAGATGTTGCGAGTAAAATGAGAAGTGCTCTAGACTATCTAGAATATGATCCAGAAAGAATAAATATTATCGAAGCAAGATTGAATGAAATAAACACATTAAAACGAAAATATGGTAAAAGCGTCGCAGAAATATTAGAATATGCTGCGAAAATTGAAGAAGAGTTAGAAACCCTTCAAAATAAGGAAACCCATATAGATCTTTTAGAAAAGGAATTAGCCTCCTTAAAGCAGGATTTACTAGTAGAAGCAAATGAACTGACTAGTTTACGAAAAAAAGCAGCAGCTCGTTTAACAGATGCCATTCATAAGGAACTAAAAGAATTATACATGGAAAAAACAGTATTTGAAGTACGTGTCCATTCAAATGAACAGCATATAACGAAAGCAGGGATAGATGAAGTAGAGTTTTATATTTCGACAAATCCTGGAGAGCCTTTAAAACCATTATCAAAAATTGTGTCAGGTGGAGAATTATCTCGAATGATGCTTGCTTTAAAAAGTATTTTCTCCAAACATCAAGGAGTGACTTCTATTATTTTCGACGAAGTGGATACAGGGGTTAGTGGTAGAGTAGCTCAAGCAATAGCAGAAAAAATCCACCATGTTTCAGTTGATTCTCAAGTCTTATGTATTTCCCATTTGCCGCAGGTTGCTGCAATGGCTGATACCCATTTGTTTATTGCTAAGAGAATTCAGGATGGACGGACATCTACTTCCGTTTCTCCTTTATCACAGCAAGATAAAATTAAGGAAATAGGAAGAATGATTTCTGGTACGGAAATAACGGATTTAACAAAAAAACATGCAAAAGAGTTGTTAAAACTAGCCCAAAAAGCAAAGAATAAATAAGGACACAAAAGATGCCTCTGCATAGTGCAGAGGTTTTTTTGTAGCAAAATTTTCACAAAGTGATATAACAAGCTAATTATTACCTGTTAATAAACAATTTATACAGAGAAGTTCAGGATAATAATAAAATGAAGGTTCAAAAAACTAAAAATTAGCTGGTAAGTATTTTTTTACAGTTATAAATGATTCAAATACAGGCAAAGTTATATATGTAGCCAATAGACGTGGTGAATAGAAGCGAGGAGATGAAGTGATATGAAAAGCGATATCCTTAGAAAAATAATTGGTGGAATTCTCCTTGTTTCATTAGTATCCCTATGCTTTAACAAACCATTTCAAGAATATCTTCATATACCAAAAAGTGTGACATTATTTGCAGGACAAAATATGAATGTTAGTAACATGGAATCTTTACCTGTTACAGCAACATTATCTAATCAAGATTCTGTTGTTGCCTTGAGTCAAGAAAATGGAAAGTTATCCTTGCATGGGAATGAAAATGGTAAAGAAGAAATGGTTCTTGAACTCGCTGGTTTTCCAGTGAAAAAGGTGGATGTGAAAGTTCTTAAAGATTTTAAAGTTATTCCTGGTGGTCAATCCATTGGGGTAAAATTAAATACAGTTGGCGTATTGGTGGTTGGTCATCACCAAGTTAATACAGAAGAGGGGAAACAATCCCCTGGTGAAAAGGCAGATATTAAAGTTGGCGATATGATTGTAGAAATTAACGGTAAAAAAATAGAGAAGATGGCAGATGTAGCACCATTTGTTCAAAGTGCTGGCGAAGCAAATGAACCACTGAATTTGACTATTCGCAGAGAGAAAGAAGAAATCAAGACAAAGTTATTACCATTAAAAGAGAAAAATGATGATACCTACAAATTAGGTTTATATATAAGGGACTCTGCAGCAGGAATTGGGACAATGACCTTTTATCATCCCGATACCAAAAAATACGGAGCTTTAGGACATGTGATTTCTGATATGGATACAAAAAAACCAATTCTTGTGGATGATGGAGAAGTTTTGCGATCGACAGTTACTAGTATAGAAAAAGGAAGCAATGGTAATCCAGGTGAAAAGCTAGCAAGATTCTCGGAAGATAAAGAAGTTATTGGTAATATTAAAACAAATAGTCCGTTTGGAATATTTGGCGAATTAAATAAACAAATTGATAATGGAATATTAGATAAGCCGATGCCAATTACTTTGTCGGATCAAGTAAAAGAAGGTCCAGCTCAAATTCTTACCGTCGTCGATAATGATGAGGTAAAATTATTTGATATTGAAATTGTAAGCTCAGTTCCTCAGAAATATCCGGCTACAAAAGGTCTTGTATTAAAAGTAACGGATAAGGAATTACTAAAGAAGACGGGTGGTATTGTTCAAGGTATGAGTGGAAGTCCAATTATACAGGATGGCAAACTTATTGGAGCAGTAACCCATGTATTTGTAAATGACCCAACCTCAGGTTATGGAGTTCATATAGAGTGGATGCTAAATGAAGCTGGCATTAACATTTATGAAAAAGAAGAACAAAAAGCATCCTAATAAAAAGAAAAATCAAGTAGAAACAGCTTCTACTTGATTTTTTTCTTAAAACTGATGAATGAGATAATCGACTAAGTATCCTATTGTTATAAATAAGCCAAAAAATGTATTGGTCATTCCTGTACTTTTCATAGCAATTGGTGTTTGGCTACGATCACCTTTAAAACCTTTAATTGCATTAAGTGGTTTCTTAATGCTTAAAAGCACGAGAAGTAGCCAAGGGGTAAATACGCCGAAAGCAACTAATACAATAATCCATAAATAAGAAAATAGGAATAAGCACGCTAGTAAATTAACAGCTTTATGAAATCCCATTAAGATAGCAATCGTTTTTCTACCGCCAAGGGTATCTTCCTCTATATCGCGAATATTGTTGGATAAGTTAATTGCTCCAACTAATACAGAAATAGGAACAGAAATTAGAATACTTTCCATATTAACTGTGCCTGTCTGAATAAAGAAGGAAATAAGAATAAATATGCATCCCATACAGATTCCCGAAAAAATTTCTCCAAAAGGGGTATAGGCAATTGGAAGAGGTCCCCCGGTATATAGATATCCAATTGCCATTCCAAGGATACCAATTAGGGCTATCCACCAACTAGTACTAGAACATATATATACGCCAAGTATAAGAGCGATTATATATAAGGTAATAGCCATTGTGAGAACCGTTTTAGGTTTCATACCATGATGTACAATGGCTCCTCCGATTCCGACAGATTCTACAGAATCAAGGCCTTTCACAAAATCGTAATATTCATTAAAGAGGTTCGTAGCAATTTGTATGATTAAGCAAGCAAACATCATTGCAAAAAATAAACCCCAATGAATAGAGGTAGTAGATAATGCTAAGACAGTACCAATTGTAACTGGTACGAAGGAAGCTGTTAACGTATGAGGTCTTGTTAACTTCCAAAGTAATTTATAAGTAGGTATATCGTTATTTGTAACATTTCCCATAAAAAAATCCTTTCTAAAAAACAACAAAATATGAACATATAGTCCAACCTTTATAATACCCCATCTTTCTATATAGCAACAAGATATTATTCATAAAAAAACATAAAATTTTTTCCTGTTAGACAATCAAAAAGAAGTTATTCTAAACCGTATAGGTTATACATTTATTGTAAATTAGAGTATAATCATACCAGGTAGTTCTTCGACAAAATAAAAAGAATATCGAATAAGGTCGAAAACGTGAGAAAATAAAAGAAAATTAAAGGATTTTCCTATATTTTATGTTTTTTTATAAAATAAGAGGATTTTCTGTTGCTTTGTCGAAAATGTCCTTTAGAATAAAAGATATAATAGAAAGAGAAAGAGACATTGGACTTGAGGGAGGAAACAATCATTGAAGAAAATAAAGGTATGTATCGTAGATGATAATAGGGAACTTGTTGGATTGTTGGAAGAGTATATAGGTTCTCAAGAGGATATGGAAGTGATCGGTGTCGCTCATAATGGCCAAGAATGTCTAGAATTAATGGAACAAATTGAACCAGATGTAATGGTCCTTGATATCATCATGCCTCATCTTGATGGTTTGGCAGTATTAGAAAGATTACGCCAGATGAATTTATCTAAAATGCCAAATGTTATTATGCTTACTGCCTTTGGTCAGGAAGATGTCACGAAAAAAGCGGTAGAACTTGGTGCTTCATACTTTATATTGAAGCCTTTTGATATGGAATATCTTGCAAGCCATATTCGCCAAGTTAGTGGACAGTCTACAGGAATCATGCGTAAATCCTCAAGCTCTTCCTTTAAAACACAATCAGAACCAAAAACAAGAAATCTTGATGCAAGTATTACAAGTATTATTCATGAAATTGGTGTTCCTGCACATATAAAAGGTTATTTATATTTAAGAGAAGCAATTTCGATGGTTTACAACGATATTGAATTGTTGGGATCTATCACAAAAGTTCTATATCCAGATATAGCGAAAAAATATAATACAACAGCAAGCCGTGTGGAACGTGCTATTCGTCATGCAATCGAAGTAGCATGGAGTAGAGGTAATATTGATTCAATCTCTTCCTTATTCGGATATACAGTAAGTATGTCTAAAGCGAAACCAACGAACTCTGAGTTCATTGCAATTGTTGCAGATAAGTTGAGGCTTGAACATAAGGCTTCTTGA
>Ga0182738_1001764_pt1 | contig 26400 bp, 30 predicted proteins | sample eDN5th30CBELigMG_FD_128876 | JGI IMG/M metagenome (GOLD analysis project Ga0182738, IMG submission 128876) | Enriched Miracle-Growth compost microbial communities from Emeryville, California, USA - eDNA 5th pass 30_C BE-Lig MG (version 2)... ...
CGACCACCGAGCCGCCGACGAAGGCGATCAGCGACAGCAGCAAGGTCCACTGCGCGGCCTGCAGCAGATAGATGAAGTGGTTGGCGTTGAGCTGGATCACGTCGGCATGCTCACAGGGCAGTGCCGAGCTTGCGCTTGCGCGCGAACAGCACCAGCCCGACCAGCCAGAACGTGAAACGATAGAGTACGGACAAAGCGAGATAGACGACCGCCACGATGATGTAGACCTCGAAGCTGCGGTAGGTGTCGGACTGCACGAGGTTGGCGGTGGCGGTCAGCTCCTCGGCGGAGATCTGGGAGGTGATCGAGGAAGCGAGCATCAGCAGCACGAACTGGCTCGACAGGGCCGGATAGACGCGCTCCATCGCCGGCAGCAGCACGACGTGGACGATCGTCTGCAGCCGCGTGAGGCCGAGGCAGTCGGCCGCCTCGAGCTGGGTGCGCTGGATCGACTGGATGCCCGCCCGCATGATCTCCGTCGTGTAGGCGCCCATGTTCACGACCAGCGCGATCACCGCCGAGACCTCGGCGGAGAGCTTCAGACCCAGGCTCGACAGGCCGAAATAGACGATGAAGATCTGGACCAGCAGCGGCGTATTGCGGATCAGCTCGACATAGAAGCCGACCGGGGCCTTGACCCAGCGGTTGCCATAGACGCGCAGCAGCGCACAGACCGTGCCGACCGCGAGACCGAGAGCGATCGACACGACGGTGAGCTGGACGGTCAGCCAGGCGCCGGCGACGAAGTCCGGCCACCTCTCGGCCAGGAACGAGAAATCGAACTCGTAGCTCATGGTCCTTTGGACCGCGCACATCCTGCGCGCTCAGATTCATGAGCACCCAGGATGGGCGCGGTCCAGGAGAGCATGAGCATCATCCGCCGATCTTCAGCAGCTGGTCGACCGGGATGTCGACGCCGTGCCACTTCTTGTAGATCGCGCCGAGCTTGCCGTTCTGCAGGTTGGTTTTCACCCAGTTGTTTACCCACGCCTTGAGCGCCGGCTCGTTCTTGCGCAGGCCGACCGCGAGATAGTTGGTCTGCATCGTGATCCGCGACTCGGCGGTGCGCGCCGGGTTCTTTTTGCTGATCGCCGGCAGCAGCGAGCGCGCGGTCGCGAGGATATCGACCTGGCCCGAGGCGAAGGCGAGCGCCATGGTGGCGTCGTCCTCGTAACGCACGAGTTGCGCATCCTTGGCTTCCCGCGTGAGATCGGTGTCCTGCGTCGTGCCGCGCACCACGGCGACCTTCTTGCCGGCGAGGTCGGCATAGCTGGAGATCGCCAGGCCCTTGAGCGCGCCGACGACCGACGGATGGTCGGCATAGGGGATCGAGAAGTCGATCACCTTGGCGCGGTCTGGCGTGATCGACAGGGTGGAGACCACCAGGTCGGCCTTGTTGGTCAGCAGCGACGGGATGCGCGTCGGTCCCGTCGTGGTCACGATCTCGAGCTGGACACCGAGGTCCTTGGCCAGCAACCGTGCCGTGTCGATGTCCGAGCCGGCAGGCTGCATCTTATCGTCGGTCATGCCGAAGGGCGGGATCGCCGTGTCGATGGCGATCCGGACCTTGCCGGCTTTCTTGATGTCGTCGAGCGTGTCGGCGTGCGCGACGGTGACCAGCGACATCAGGGCGATCAGGGCGCCCGCGAGCACTGTCTTCATGGCTGGCCTACTGCTTGACGATCAACTCGGGCAGGTCGCTTCCGAAATACTTCTTGTTCAGTTCGTTCAGCTTGCCGTTCTTGATGTTGGCCAGGACCCACTTGTTGACTTCCTCGAGAAGGCGCTTCTCGTCCTTCTTGATGCCGATGCAGAGCTTGAAGTTGTCGAGCACGAACTTGACCTCGACCTGGCGGGCCGGGTTCTTCTTGTCGAGCTGTGGCACGATCATCTCGGCGGTCGAGAAGATGTCGACCTGGCCGCTGAGGAAGGCCTGGGCCTCGGTCGCATCGTCCTCGTAGCGCACCAGCTTCATGCCCTTGGGACCTTGCTTGGTGAGCTGGGTATCGTGCGTCGTGCCGCGCACCGTGCCGACGGTCTTGCCGTCGAGGTCGGCCAGGCTCTTGACGTTCACCGACTTCGGCGCGGCGATCACCGTGCGCAGCACGGCATATCCGAGCGAGAAGTCGATCACCTTCGCGCGCTCGGCGGTGTAGGACAGGCTCGAGATCACGAGGTCCGCCTTGCCGGTCTGCAGCGAGGGAATGCGCGAGGCGCCGGTGGTCGGCACGTGCTCGAACTGCAGGCCCCAGTCCTTGGCCAGCATCTTGCCCGCTTCGACGTCGAGGCCGGCGGGCTGCATCTGGGCGTCGGTCATGCCATAGGGCGGCACGCCGAGATCGATGGCGATGCGGATCTTGCCGGCCTTCTTGATGTCGTCGAGGGCGTCGGCGTTGGCGACGTGGCTCGCACCCATCATCGCCGCGACGGCAAGGGCCGCCATCACAATTCTCTTCATCGTTTCCTCCGGTTGCTTTTCCTGAACTCTAGCGGCCCGCATCCATGTCGGCGAGCTTGGCGACACGGCGGCGGAATTCTTCCGCCGTCGAGAACCTGGCGTCGAGGTAGGCCGCGATCAGATCCTTGGCGAGCCAGGGCCCGACGATCTGCGCGCCGATGCACATCACGTTGACGTCGTCGTGCTCGACGCACTGGTGGGCCGAGTGCACGTCGTGGCACACCGCAGCGCGGATGCCCTTCATCTTGTTGGCGCCGATCGAGGCGCCGACGCCGGTGCCGCACACCATCAGCCCGCGTTCGACCTGGCCCGAGGTGATGGCTGCAGCGACCTTGCGCGCGATGTCGGGGAAGTCGACAGGGGCGGGATCGTAGGAACCGACATCGACAACCTCGTGGCCCTTCTCGCGCAGGAAGGCGAGCAGTTCGGCTTTCATGGGAAAGCCTGCATGGTCCGAGCCGATGACGATCTTCATGAACGCTTCCTCCTGGGCTGGTAGGCGGAGATCAGGTTGCGGCGGCGCAGGTCGTCGCCGATCGCGAAATGGTCTCGCAGTGCGCCCTCGGCGGCGTCGGGATCGCGGTTTGCGAGCGACAGGAACACGTGGCGATGGGCGTCGACCAGGCCCGACGTGATGGCGGGTTCGCGGAAGGTGTCGCGCCGGCGTTCGACATGACTGCGCATGAGAAGCGGCGAGATCGCCTCGTAGATCTTCATCAGAGAGGCGCTGGCGCTCGCCTTCACGATGGCGAGATGGAAGGCGTAGTCTGCCTCGCCGCCGCGCTCGGGATCGTCGAGCGAGCCGACCAGCCTGTCGAGCGTGCCGGCGATGGCCTGCAGGTCGCGTTCGCTGGCGCGCTCGCAGGCGAGCCTGATCGCCTGGCATTCTATGGCGATGCGCGCCTGCAGCACGTCGTCGAGGATGTTGGGCTCGGGCGCGAGGCAGAGCGTCAGGGCCTGGCCCAGCACCGAGGCGTCGGCACTGCGTACGAACGCCCCGCGGCCGTGCTGGATGTCGAGCAGGCCGAGCATGGCCAGCGAGCGGAGCGCCTCGCGCAGCACCGGCCGGCTGACGTCGAGTGCCGTCGCCAGCTCGCGCTCGGGGAGCAGGCGATCGCCCGCCTTCAGCGCGCCGGCCAGAAGCTGGTCGCGGAAGAACGTGAAGACCCGCGTGGCGCCGCTCTGACTCTCCTCCGGATCCGGCTTTGTTATGTCGATCTTGGTCATGCCGTGGTCAGACCACTTTAGGCTGGAACGAAGGGAATGCCTAGCCTCCTGGCACTGTCAAAGGCGCAGATTGGTACGCGCGAGGTCGACAAGCTCGGCCGCCCGGCCATCCATGACGGCCTTCAAGGCAAAAAGGCCGAAATGGTAGGCCTGACCGAAGCTCGTCTTCGGCGGCATCGAAAGCTCCTGTCGTGCGCTGACCACGTCGACCAGCGCCGGACCCTCGTGGGCGAACGCCGTGCGCAACGCGTCCTCGAGCTTTTCCGGGGCCTCGACACGAATCCCCTTGATGCCGATGGCTTCGGCCATGGCGGCGAAGTTCGGGTTCTTCAGCGCGACGGCGGTATCGAGAAAGCCGCTCGCCTTCATCTCCATCTCGACGAATCCGAGCGTGCCGTTGTTCAGCACGATCACCTTCACCGGCAGGCCGAGCTGGGTAAGGCTGATGAAGTCACCCATCATCATCGAGAAGCCGCCATCGCCGGACATCGAGATCACTTGTCGGCCAGGACATGCTGCCTGGGCACCGATCGCCTGCAGCATGGCATTGGCCATGGAGCCGTGATTGAACGACCCGATCAACCGCCGCTTGCCATTCATCCTGAGGTAGCGCGCCGCCCACACCGTGGGTGTACCGACATCACAGGTGACGATCGCATCGTCATCGGCAAGCTCGCTCACCAGCCGGGAAAGATATTGCGGATGGATCTTGCCGTCGCCGCCCGGCCCGCCCTCGGCGAGCTTGTCGAGATCGGCGCGCGCCTCGCGGTAGTGCTCGAGGGCCGCGTCGAGGAAGGTCCGGCTGGTTTTCGCGTTCAATCTCGGCAGCAGGGCGGCGAGCGTGGCGCCGACGTCGCCGACGACGCCGATATCGAGCCGGCAGCGGTTGCCCAGGCTTTCGGCGCGCAGGTCGATCTGCGCGATCCTGGCCTTCTCCGGATAGAACTGCCGGTAGGGGAAGTCGGTGCCAAGCAGAAGCAGCGTGTCGCATTCCTTCATCGCGGCATAACCGGAGGCGAAGCCGATCAGGCCGGTCATGCCGACGTCGAACGGATTGTCGTACTCGACATGCTCCTTGCCGCGCAGCGAATGGACGATCGGCGCGGCGAGCGTGCGGGCGAGATCGATCACCAGCGCGTGGGCGCCGGCACATCCCGCGCCGCACATCAGGGTGATCCTCTGTCCTGCATTGAGCAGTGCCGCCAGGGCATCGAGTTCCGCGTCGCCCGGCCGGACCACTGGCGGCTTGGGCGCGATCCAGCTTGCGACCGGGGTGTCGGTGGATTGCAGCGCAATGTCGCCAGGGATGACGACCACCGCGACGCCGCGCCGGCCGACGGCGATGCGGATCGCCTTGTCGAGGACACGCGGCAGATGGTCGATGTTGGAAACCAGCTCGACGTAGTGCGAGCATTCGACGAACAGATGTTCAGGGTGCGTGGCCTGGAAATACTGGCTGCCGATCTCCGCGCTCGGAATGTGGGCCGCGATGGCGAGAACCGGGACGCGGCTGCGATGGCAGTCGAACAGGCCATTGATCAGATGCAGGTTGCCAGGGCCGCAGCTGCCGGCGCAGACGGCAAGCGCACCGGTCAGATGCGCTTCGGCGCCGGCGGCGAAGGCGCCGGCTTCCTCATGCCGCATATGGACCCAGTCGATCTCCCTGTCCCGGCGCAGGGAATCGGTGAGGCCATTCAACGAATCGCCTGCCACACCGTAAATGCGCCGAACACCGGCCGCTTTCAGGGTGTCGATGACGAGGTCGGCGCCGGTGCGTGCCATGTCGAACGTCTCCGTCGAAGCGGTGAAAGCTGGCGAAGCCATGCCTCAGGCCCACGAGACGTGGAGCATGCCTCCTACGCCCATCCCCGTCATCCTGAGCGCAGCCAGGATCTCACCGCATGATCGGACACGGTCCGCGCTGCTGCCTGGCGGTCCTTCGCTGCACTCGGGACGACTCGCGTGAAGCTAGACGCGCCCCGCTTCAAACCCCGAAAGGAATTGTATGAGGTTTTGGCCGAGATCGTCGCCGAGATAGCCGCCTTCCTGGACCAGCACGGTCGGCAGGCCGAGGGATGCGATCTTTCCGGCCATGGCGTGGAAGCCCGCGCCGGTCACCTTCAGGCCCTGCAGCGGATCGCTCTCGCTGGCATCGAGCCCCAGAGCTACGACCAGCGCGGACGGGGCGAACGCCTTGATGCGGGCGAGCGCGGTCTCGCCGGCAGCGAGCCACGGCGCGTCGCGCGAGCCGATCGGCTGCGGCAGGTTGAGGTTGAAGCCTTCTCCCTTTCCTGCCCCCGTTTCATGCGCGTGGCCCCAGAAGTACGGATAGTAATCCGATGGATCGGCATGGATGGAGACCGTCAGCACGTCCGGCCGTTCATAGAAGATGCCCTGCGTGCCGTTGCCGTGATGGACGTCGACATCGAGAATGGCGACGCGCTCATGCTTGCTGCGGAGCCTTTGAGCGGCGATCGCCGTGTTGTTGAGGAAGCAGAAGCCGCCGGCCATGTCGGCATAGGCGTGATGTCCGGGTGGCCGGCAGAGCGCGTACGCGTCGCGCGCGCCCTCCAGTACGAGGTCCGCGGCTGTCGTCGCCACTTCGGTCGATGCGATGGCCGCATCCCAGGTACCCGGACCGATCGGGCAGGCGAGATCGACCTGATGCCAGCCGGCGCGGCCGGCCAGCGCTTTCGGGTACGTCGCGGGATAGCGCGCCGGATGAACGTTGGGCACGACCTCCGCCGAGGCGTTGGGGAGCTTCGACCACTGCTGCGCGATGGTCTGCAGGAAGTCCATATAATCGGGCGTGTGGATCGACGCGGCCGGCACCGCGCCATACGTCCGTGGCGCGATCACTTCGTGCTTTGCATTCCTCGCTGCCGCGAGCAGCCGCGTGGCCCGCTCGGGTTGCTCGGCACTGCGCTGCTTCACGCCGCGTACGAAGAAGGTCTGCGGATCGTGCGCGGCGTGCCTGTCGGAGTAGACGATCCTCACGCGAGGTTCTTCTTGAAATGGGCGATCGTGCGCTGCCAGGAGAGCTTGGCGGCGGCTTCCTGGTAGCGCGGCGTGGAGTTGTTGTGGAAGCCGTGCTGCGTGCCGGGATAAGTGAACATCTCGTATGACACGCCGGCCGCCTTGAGCGCCTTTTCGTAGTCGGGCCACATCGCGTTGATGCGATCGTCCTTTTCGGCATAGTGGATCAGCAGCGGCGCCTTGATGTCCTTGACCGCTGCCGTCACCGGTGCGGCACCATAGTACGGCACGGCCGCCCCGAGATCGGCGCCGAGCGCGACGGCGAGATAGTTGGTCGTGCCGCCGCCCCAGCAGAAGCCGGTGACGCCGAGCTTGCCGGACGAGAGGGCATGCGCTTTCAGGTATTTGGCGCTGTTCAGCATGTCGGTGCGCAGCTTGGCCTGGTCGAGCTTGGCCTGCAGCTCGCGGCCGTCGTCGTCGTTGCCGGGATAGCCGCCGACGGGGAACAGGCCATCCGGCGCCAGCGCCAGGAAGCCCTCGGTCGCGGCACGGCGCGCGACATCCTCGATGTAGGGGTTGAGGCCGCGATTCTCATGGATCACCAGGACGCAGGGGAACGGGCCGCTGCCCTTGGGCTGCACCAGGTAGCCGCGCATCGTGCCCGAGCTGCCGCCCGGCGAGGGGTAGGTGACGTATTGCGCCTTGATGCGCTCGTCGGTGAAGGAGATGGTCTGGGCGTTGGCGTAGCGCGGCATCAGGGCCTGCGCCATCGCGAGACCGCCGGCGACGACGGTTGCCTGTTTCAGGAAGGTCCGGCGATCGATCCGGCCATGGCAATATTCGTCGTAGAGGTCGTAGACGCGCTGGTCGATCCAGTCGGCTTCCGTTACCTGCACCCGTCCATCCATTGTCGACCTCCCTATGGCGCTGCGACGGCCTTGGCCTCTTTCAGGGCCCTGATCTCCTCGTCGCTATAGCCTACTTCGCGCATGATCTCGACCGTGTGCTGGCCGACCGTCGGCGACTTGCGCCTCACTTCTACGGGAGCGTCGGAGAGCTTGATCGGATTGCTGGCCGATTTCACGGGACCGATGCCGGGATAATCGACCTCGATCACGCTGCCGCGCGCGGCGGTGTGGGGATTGGCCACGACGTCGCTCAGCTTGTAGGCGGCGGCGCAGGCCATGCCGGCGGGAATCAGCTTGTCGAGAAGCTCGTCGGCGGTGTGCTGCAGGAAGAAGGCCTCGATCAGCGGCTCGAGAATCGCGCGGTTGGCGACCCGATCCTTGTTGTTGCCGAAGCGGGTGTCGGCGAGCCAGTCCTGCCGGCCGAGGGTCGTGCAGAGCAGCTTCCAGAAGGCGTCATTGGTACAGGCGACGAACACCGGCTGGGTCCTGGTCGGGAACACCCGCAGCGGGCAGAGGATGGTGTTGGAGGTCCCCATGCGCTCGGGGTTTTCGCCCGTCTGACCGTGATTGGTGATCCAGTGGCTCATCAGGTGCATGCCGACATCGAACAGCGACAGGTCGAGCCGCTGGCCCCTGCCGGTCTTGTGGCGGTGCAACAGGGCGAAGGCGATGCCGCTGGCGCAGGCGAGGCCGGTCGAATAGTCGATCGGCGCCGTCCCGACGCGGCACATCTCGCCCTGGTAGGGGCCGGTCGCATCCATCAGCCCGATCTCGGCCTGGATGCAGGGATCGTAGCCGGCGCGATGGGAGTAGGGGCCGGTCTGGCCGTAGCCCGACACCGAGGCGTAGACCAGTCGCGGATTCTCCTTCGACACGGGGTCCCAGCCGAAGCCCAGCTTGTCGATCACGCCCGGCGTGAAAGCCTCCATGAAGACGTCGGCCTTCCGGACCAGGCGCATCAGCACGTCGCGGCCGCCGGCGGTGCGCAGGTCGAGTGCCAGCCCGCGCTTGTTGCGGTTCATCGACGGAACCCAGGCGCCGCCGAAGTGCGGTCGGAAATGCTCGCCGTGGAGCGGTTCGACCTTGATCACGTCGGCGCCCATGTCGCCCAGGATCTGGCCGGCGGTCGGTCCGGCGATGGCTTGCGTGAGGTCGAGGACGAGGGTGTCGGACAAGGGGAGCATGATCGAGCAATAGCTTTGGGTCAGGCACCCAGCAAGCGTCGCGTCAGCAAGGCTCGCATGTCCCGCCGGCCGTCGGCGATGAGCACGATGACGACCTTGCGCTCCCATACGCGGTAGATGATTCGGTATGGCTTGAAGTAGATCTCGCGAAAATCGCGATTCCCGTAGTCGAGCAGCTCCTTGGGATGGGCGCCGCGATTGGGGGACGTTTCCAGCGCAGCGAAACTGCGCTCGATCTTGGTCGCTACCTCCACCGCCCGTTCTGCGGAATCGTGCGCGGCAATATACTCGACGACCTCGTTCAGGTCGTCTTCTGCCCGCCGCTCGACGACGATTGTGTAGCGCGTCACTTGTCGGTCTTGCGGGCGTTCAACCGTTGCCGAATGTCGTTGAAGACATCCTTGGCAGGGCGATAGTGGCCCTGCTCGATGCTGCGGTTCGCCAGCGCCAGAATCTTGAGCAGAGCCAGCGTCTCCTGCGTCTTTTCGTAGGAGACGATATCCTGCACGATGGCCTTGGCTTCGCCGTTCTGGGTTATGATCATCGGCTCGCCAACCTCGCCCAGCTCCTGGATGATCTCGGCGGCGTTGGCCTTGAAGTAGCTGATCGGCTTGATTCGGGTGGCGCGGGTCATGCTAGTGTCCTCTGGACTTAATCTAGTCCGATAACGGTTCGATTTCAACGGAGCTGCCATGACCGCCGCCGATCGCCCCAATCTCAGGATCGATGCTGATCGCCTGTGGTCGAGCTTGATGGAGCTGGGCCAGATCGGTGGCACCGAGAAGGGCGGCGTGTGCCGGATCGCGCTGACCGACCTCGACAGAATCGGGCGCGACCTGTTCGTGCGCTGGGCGAAGGAGGCGGGCTGCACCGTCAAGATCGACCAGCTCGGCAACATCTTCGCCCGCCGCGAGGGGCGCGATCCATCGAAGGCACCGGTCATGACCGGCAGCCATCTCGACACCCAGCCGACCGGCGGCAAGTTCGATGGTGCCTACGGCGTGATGGCCGGGCTCGAGGTGCTCCGCGTGCTGCACGATTCGAACTACGTCACCGAGGCGCCGATCGAGGTCGCCGTCTGGACCAACGAGGAAGGCTGCCGCTTCGCGCCGGCGATGGTGGCGTCGGGCGTGTTCGGCGGTGCCTTCGAGCTCGATTACGCGCTCGGGATCAAGGACCGCGACGGCGTGACCTTCGGCGAGGCACTGAAGAAGATCGGCTACGACGGGCCGGAGAAGGTCGGCGGCCGGCCGATCGGCGCCTTCTTCGAGGCGCATATCGAGCAGGGTCCGATCCTCGAGCGCGAGAAGAAGACGATCGGCGTCGTCACCGGCGCGCAGGGCCAGCGCTGGTACGAGATCGGCTGGACCGGCATGGAAAGCCATGCCGGCACGACACCGATGGAAGGCCGCCGAGACGCGCTGGTCGGCGCGGCCGAGCTGATCGTCGAATGCCGCCGCATCGGCAACCGCCCTGACGGCCGCTCGACCATCGGCGTGATCGAGAGCCAGCCGCAGTCGCGCAACACCATCCCCGGGCGCGTGTTCATGACAGTCGATTTCCGCCATCCCGACGATAGCGAGCTCACGAAGATGGATGCCGAGATGCGCGCCGCCGCGGCGGATATCGCCAGGCGCCATCGCCTCGACGTGAAGATCGAGCAGATCTGGTACTTCCCGCCGTCACCCTTCGCGAGGGAGCTGGTCGACTCCGTGCGCCGCGCGGCGGGGCAGGCGGGCTATCCGCACATGGACATCGTGAGCGGCGCGGGCCACGACGCCTGCTACGTCTCCCGGGTTGCGCCGACCGCGATGGTCTTCGTGCCCTGCAAGGACGGCATCAGCCACAACGAGATCGAGGACGCCAGCAAGGTCGATATCGGCGCGGGCTGCCAGATCCTCCTCCAGGCGATGGTCGAGCGCGCGAACGCGTGAGATCGGGACTGGTCTCGGCCGCGACGGCGGCGCTGGTCGCCACCGTTGCGGGCGTCGGCGGCACGTTGCCGGTCGTGCTGGCCGCGGCGCAGGCCGTCGGCGCAACGCCGGAGCAGGCCAGCTCGTGGGTCTCCGGCCTCGGCCTCGCGACAGCCATCAGCGCGCTGATCCTGAGCGTGCGCTACCGCATGCCGATCATCACCGCCTGGTCGACGCCAGGCGCGGCGCTGATCGCGTCGAGCTCGTCGGTGCCCGGCTTCCGCGCCGCAGTCGGTGCCTTCGTGCTGGCCGCCGTGCTGATCCTGCTGACCGCCGCGATCCGGCCGCTCGCGCGGCTGATCGAGAAGATTCCCGGCAGCATCGCTGCCGCCATGCTGGGCGGCATCTTGCTGCGGCTGGTCGTGGCGATGATCGAGCAGGTGCCGGGCCAGCCGCTGCTGGTGCTGTCGCTGATCGTGCTGTTCCTGGTCGCGCGGCACCTGGTTCCGACGATGGCGTCGCTCGTCGTCCTCGGCGCGGGCGCGGCGATGGCCTGGAGCCTGGGTCTCGTGAAGCCGATCCCGTCACTCGGCGTTTCAAGCTTGACCTTCGCGATGCCGGCATGGGACGTGGCGACCCTGATCGGCCTCGGCGTGCCGCTCTATCTCGTCACCATGGCATCGCAGAACCTGCCGGGCTTCGCGGTGCTGCGGGCCTCCGGCTACCATCCGCCGATCCAGCCCGTGCTCGCAGTGACCGGAGTGGCCTCGCTGGGCACCGCCTTGCTCGGGGCCCACACGTCGAACCTGGCGGCGATCTCGGCCGCGCTCTGCACCGGTCCCGACGCTCACCCCGACCCGGCGAAGCGCTGGATCACGGGGCCGTTCTACGCGCTGTGGTGGGGCCTGATCGCGTTGTTCGGCGCGTCGCTGGTCGGGCTGTTCGGCGCACTGCCGCCGGCGCTGCTGATGACCGTCGCCGGCACCGCGCTGCTCGGCTCCATGGCGGGCGCGCTGGGCGTTGCGCTCGGGCCGGAGAAGGATCGGCTGGCCGCCGCCGGCACGCTGGCGGTCACCGCGTCCGGCGTTACCCTGCTCGGCATAGGCTCGGCATTCTGGGGGTTGGTGTTCGGCTTGCTGGTCCTGACCCTGGAAAGGAGAGCTCGATGATCATCCCGCGGCTTGCTGATCGACAGGGAAGCGCGCGCTCCAGTCTTCGAGCGGCAGGTCGAGGCCGCGGCAGAGGAAGCTGATCGTATGATAGTAGCCCACCAGCGCGATCGCCTCGAGGATCCGGGCTTCGTCGAAGTGGGTCGAGAGTGCCGTCCAGGTGCCGTCGGAAATCGTGCGGCGGTCGACCAGGTCGTCTACCGTCGCGAGCAGGGCCTGCTCCTCGGCCGACCAGCAGGCGGCATCGGCTGTGCCGTGGACCGTCGCGGCGATCTCCGGCTCGCCGAAGCCGACCTTCCCGGCGAACAGCGCGACATGCACGCCCCATTCGTATTCGGCGCCGAGCCGCGCCGTGGTGCGGTCGATCACGAGCTCGCGCTGGCGCAGGCTGAGCGGTCCCTTGTCGAGCAGGCCGCCGGCGAACATCTTCGTGAAGACGCGCGGGCTTCTGGCCATGGTTCGAAACAGGACCAGTGGCACCATGCCGGGCGGCATGATGCGGCGGAGCGATTCGGCGATCGCGAGATCGTAGGGCGGGGCGGCTGGGGTGATGCGGGACATGCTACAATTTATGTAGCAAGATGCAGCGCTATGCTACGGAAAATGTAGTGACGGAGTGGAATGGATGGTGAAGCAGCGCGTCCGCGGCTCGACGACGGGCCGGCCGATCATGGCCTTGCTCGATCTGCTGGGCCGGCGCTGGGTGTTGCGGCTGGTGTGGGAACTGCGCGAGCAACCCAGGCGCTTCCGCGAGCTGCAGGATGCGATCGGCGCGAGTCCGACCATCGTCAACGCGCGGTTGGCCGACCTGCGCGAGGCGAAGCTGGTCGAACTCGACCCGGAAAGCGGCTATCGGCTCACGGCGTTGGGCAGCGAGCTGCTGCGACTCTTCCTGCCGCTCCATGCCTGGTCGGGAAGATGGGCGACGGCGGTACGCCCTGCGCCGGAAGATCGGGAGAAGCGACAACGGGAGCGGCCATAGTGGGGTCTGGCCTGACTGATGCGACCCGCGAGGGCCGCTCCCGATGCGTCATCCGCGGATTGCCGCTATGCCGTCGCCCGAATGGCTGCTTCGGCAGTCTCTGCGGCGCGCGTCTTCGGTGGAAGCATCTAAACCTCCTTGTCCGCTTTGCGTGCCTCTATCCAGTCACTGGCGTTGCGACTTGTCAATCGCTAGCTGGCGACCAACAGCGCGAGGCGGGTGGACGGGGTTCGCGCCATACCTTAGATCGCGGACGGCCTCAGCCGAGCGGTCGCCAGCACGTCGGCGAGGCGCACGCCCGTCCATTCGGCGCAGCTCACGCCATCTTCCGTCCAGGCATTGCCCTTTGCCTTTGGCGCGAAGAGGGACCTTCCGCTACCGCCGCCATTCCAGCACCAGCCCTAGAGTGACGTGAGCATGTCCGCGTTTCAGCTCGCCGAGCGTCGTTTCGAGTGGCTGCTGCTCGACCTCGCTGTCGATGCGTCGGCGCCAATCGTCCGCATCGCCGGCAATCTGTGGCGTGCGGCCGATCATGCTCAGGTCCTGCGCCGGGTCAGCCAGCCCGACAGGACGAGGGCACCGGCAGCGACCGCGACGACAAGCGTCGCGAGCACGTTGATCTGTGGATCGACCCCGAGGCGGACGCTGGAATAGACGCGCATCGGCAGGGTCTGCGACTGCGCGCCGGACACGAACTGCGTCAGGATCAGGTCATCGAGCGACAGGGTGAAGGCAAGCAGCCAGCCCGACGCCAGCGCTGGCGCGATCAGCGGCAGGGTGACGGTGAGGAAGGTCATGAGCGGCGTCGCGCCGAGATCCATCGCCGCTTCCTCGAGCGAGCGATCGAAGTCCGCCAGTCGCGCCTGCACGACGATGGCGACGAAGGACAGCGAGAAGGTGACGTGCGCGGCGGTGATGGTGAGGAAGCCGCGCTCCGGTCCGCCGAACAGCCGGTCGCTGCCGACGAACAGCAGCAGCATCGAGATGCCCATCACCACTTCGGGCATCACCATCGGCGCGATCACCAGGCCGGCAAACAGGGTGCGGCCCCGGAAGCGCGGCACGCGGGCAAGGGAATAGCCCGCCGCGAGGCCGAGCAGGGTGGCGAGCGTGGCGCTGACGAGCCCGATGCGCAGCGACAGCCAGGCGGCGTCGAGCATGGCTTCGTTCCCGGCCAATGCTTTCCACCATTTCAGCGAGAAGCCGGCCCACACCGTGACCAGCCGCGAGTCGTTGAACGAATAGAGGATCACCAGCGCGATCGGCAGGTAGAGGAAGGCATAGCCGAAGGCCAGCACCGTGACGGCAAAGCGCGCGCTTCTGTTCATCGGCGGCGCTCCAGGCTGCGCTGCTGGTGACGCTGGAACAGCAGGATCGGCCCGACCAGCAGCACGAGCAGGCAGATCGCCACCGCCGAGGCGAGCGGCCAGTCGGAGTTGGTGAAGAACTCGTCCCACAGGACCTTGCCGATCATCAACGTCTGCGTGCCGCCGAGCAGGTCGGGGATCACGAACTCGCCGACCGCCGGAATGAACACCAGCAGGCAGCCTGCCACGATGCCCGGCAGCGACAGCGGCAGGGTGACGGTGAGGAACGCCGGCAATGGCCGGGCTCCGAGATCGGACGCCGCCTCGAGCAGGCTCCAGTCGAGCTTCTCCAGCGTGGCATAGAGCGGCAAGATCATGAAAGGCAGGTAGGCGTAGACGATGCCGAGATAGATCGCCCAGTCGGTGCCGAGGATGGTGCCGGGGTCGTCGGCCAGTCCCGACCAGCGCAGGAACTGGTTCAGGATGCCGTTCTCCGACAACAGCCCCATCCAGGCGTAGACGCGGATCAGGAACGAGGTCCAGAACGGCAGCACGACCAGCATCAGCAGCAGCGGCCGGCGACGCGGCTCGGCGCGGGTGATGGCGTAGGCCATGGGGTAGCCCAGCAGCAACGAGGCGAGTGTCGCGACGGCGGCGATGCGCAGCGAGGACAGCCAGGCCGCGAGATAGAGATCGTCGGTGAACAGCAGCCTGAAGTTCGCGGGATCGAGGCCGAGCTCGACCGGCGGCACCGAGTCCGGCGAATTGGTGCCGAGCGCGATGCCGAGCACGAGGGCGAGCGGCAGCAGGAAGAAGATCCCGAGCCACAAGTACGGCAGAGCGATGACGAGCCTCATGGGAGCGCGCTCGCTCTCGTCATCCTGAGCGCAGCGAAGGATCTGGCGCCAACCCCGAGAGCGTTCTTTGGGTTGGGCGGGAGATCCTTCGCTTGCTCAGGACGACGGAGTGCCTACTCATGCAGCACTTGTCCGGCATCGTCGGCCCAGCCGAGCCAGACGGTGTCGCCGCGCCGGTACGTGCTCTCCTTCGCACGCACGACGTTCATCGTTGCGACCAGCATGAGCGGGCCATCGTCGACCGCGACGCGGTAGAGCGAGCGGTCGCCCTCGTAGCCGACCTCGACGATCTTGCCGGCCACGGCGTGCGCCGTGTCGGGGCGGGCAATGGACAGGACGATCTTCTCCGGCCGCAGCGCGAGCCAGCGGCCGGGTGCGGTTTGCAGGATGTTCGCGATGCCGATGAAATCGGCCACGAAGCGTGTCGCCGGGCGCTCGTAGAGATCGTGCGGCGTGCCGGTCTGCACGATGCGGCCGGCGTTCATCAAGGCCAGCCGGCTCGCCATCGACATCGCTTCGTCCTGGTCGTGCGTCACGATCACGAAGGTGAGGCCGAGCTGCTCCTGCAGGCGGACCAGCTCGAAGCGCGTGCCCTCGCGCAGCTTGCGGTCGAGGGCGGCCAGCGGCTCGTCGAGCAGCAGCAGCTTGGGCCGCTTGACCAGCGCGCGCGCCAGCGCCACACGCTGGCGCTGGCCGCCGGACAGCTGCGACGGCCGCCGCGCGCCCAGGCCGTCGAGCTTCACCAGGGCCAACGCTTCGGCGACGCGGGTCGCGATCTCGGGCCTCGACACACCCTCGCGCTTCAGCCCGTAGGCAATGTTGCCGGCGACATCGAGGTGCGGGAACAGGGCGTAGGACTGGAACATCATGTTGACGGGCCGCAGGTGCGGCGGCACGCCGGTCATGTCCTGCCCGTCGATCAGGATGCGGCCGTCGTCCGGCCTCTCGAAGCCCGCCAGAAGACGCAGCAGGGTGGTCTTGCCGCAGCCCGAGCCTCCGAGCAGGGCGAAAAGCTCGCCGCGCTCGATCTCGAGATCGACGCCCGCGACGGCCTCCACCGTGCCGAAGCGCTTGACTACGCCGTCGATTTTGACGATCGGACCATTCACCGGCGCAATCTACCGGCCGGTCTTGATGGCGGTCCACAGCCGCGTGCGCACGCGCATCTGCTCGGCAGTGGCTGCGGAGATCGTGTAGAGGCGCGCGCGGTTATCCTCTGACGGGTAGATCCAGGGATTCTGGGAGATCGATTTGTCGAGCAGGGCCGTGGCTGGAAGATTGGCATTTGCGTAGCGTGTCACCGTGCTCGACGCTGCCGCGACCTCGGGCTCCATCATGAAGTCGAGGAACCGCAGCGCCGCGTCGGGGTTCGGCGCATCCTTGGGGATCGCGGCGGTATCGATCCATAGCATCGCGCCCTGGTTGGGAACGGCATAGGCGATGTCGCGCGGCTCGGCCGCCGCGGCGGCACGCGCGCGCGCCTGCAGGATGTCACCCGAGTAGCCGAATGCCAGGCAAATGTCGCCGCCGGCGAGGGCGTTGATGTACTCCGACGAATGGAACTTGCGGATGAAGGGCCGGATTGCCTTGATCACCGCGGCCGCCTTCTCGAGATCCTCCGATTTCTTGGAATCGGGGTCGAGCTGCAGGTATTTGAGCGCCGCCGGAAAGACGTCGGTCGGGCTATCGAGCATCATCACGCCGCAATCGACGAAGCGCGACACGATCGCCGGATCGAACAGCATGGCGAGCGAATCCACCGGGGCGTTGATCATGCGCTTGCGGATCTCGGGCACGTTGTAGCCGATGCCGATCGTGCCCCACATCCAGGGAATGGCATGGGCATTGCCCGGATCGTACCGGGCGAGCGCCGCCATGATCCTGGGATCGAGATTGCCGAGGTTCTTGAGCTTCGCCTTGTCGAGCGGCTGGTAGAGCCTGGCCGCGAGCTGGCGCACGAGGAACGGCGAGGCGGTCGGCACCACCACGTCGTAGCCCGAGCGGCCGGCCCTGAGCTTGGCGTCGAGGATCTCGTTGCTGTCGTAGGTCGTGTAGTTGACCTTGATGCCGGACTGCCGGATGAAGACCTTGAGCTGATCCTCGGCGATATAGTCCGACCAGTTGTAGACATTGACCTGCTTCTGGGCGAAGGCAGGACCTGTCGCAAGGGCAAGCAGGCAGGCGAGAAAGCCGAGACGCATCAAGCACTCCGGAACAAGGCGCGCATCATTTCGACACACGGAGTGAAACGCAAGAGGATGACGAGCCCAGCTTCACTTCCGGCGCGACGGCGCTTTCTTCGATTTGCGCTGGTTGTGCTCGATGGCGGCACGGACGAGCGCTTTCAGGGCACGCCCGTCGACCTCGTCGCCCTCGAGGAAATCGATCGCCCGCCTCATGTTGCCCTCGAGGCCCGCGTTGAAAAGCTTGTCAGGGTCCGCGAGGCTCGCCCCGTGCGCAAAGGTCAGCTTCACCTTTCCTTTATGGGCGTTGGCGACGGCGATCATCCCGTCGCGCGACCACACGGGACTTCCCATCCACTTCCATTCCTCGACGATCTCGCCATCGGCCTCGAGGATGGCCTTGCGGACGCGGGCGAATGTCTTGCCCCGCCAGTCCGTGAGCCCTGCGATCAGCTCGTCGATGCGCTCCGATGGAGTCATGTGTCACTCCGACTAGCTTCGTTTGAGTCAACGAACTGCATGCAAATGCGTCAAATTTCCGATGCCGAACACAAGCTGTATCGGCCCGACAGGTCGAGACGTAACCGCGCCAGATCACGATCATTGGATCGCGCGCATCCTTGCGCGCTCATACGGGCATGTGAATGGGCTCAATCATGGGGCGCGCAGGGATGCGCGCGGGATCGATCAAGCGGGCGCGCGCGGTATCCGGATTCTGGAGGTCGCAGGGTAGCCTGAAGAGGTTCATACGCCGAGATAGCGGTGCTGCAGCGCGCGGTCGGCGGCCAGCGTGTCCGAACGGCCCGACCACACGACCCGGCCCTTCTCGACGATGTAGTGGCGATCGGCGAGGCCGATCAGGCTGCCGACATTCTTGTCGATCACCAGGATCGCCTGGCCCTCGGCCTTGAGCCGGGCGAGGCAGGCCCAGATTTCCCCGCGAATCAGCGGCGCCAGCCCTTCGGTGGCTTCGTCGAGGATCAGCAGCTTGGGGTTGGTCATCAGCGCGCGGCCGATCGCCAGCATCTGCTGCTCCCCGCCCGATAGCTGGTTGCCGCGATTGCCTTGCCGCTCGCCGAGTCGCGGGAAGAATTCGAAGACGCGCCCGAGGGTCCAGGGATTGGCCCGCGCCGTGCGGTTGGCCGAGGCCGCGATCAGGTTTTCACGCACCGACAGGTTGGGGAAGATCTGGCGGCCTTCCGGCACCAGCCCGAAGCCGAGCCGGGCGATGCGGAAGGAGGGCAGGCGATCGATCCGCCGGCCCTCGAACTCGACGGTGCCGCGCCGGGCAGGCAAAAGGCCCATGATGGCGTGCACGGTCGTCGTCTTGCCCATGCCGTTGCGGCCCATCAGGGTGACGACCTCGCCGGCATCGATGGCGAGGTCCATGCCGAACAGCGCCTGGCTCGCGCCGTAGAAGCCTTCGAGGCCGCCGACCCGCAGCATCACGTGGTTTCCTCGCCAAGGTAGGCCTGGCGCACGTCGGGATGGGCACGGATCTCGTCGCGTGTGCCCGAGGCGAGGACGCGGCCGTAGACCAGCACGGTGATGCGGTCGGCGAGCGCGAAGACGGCATCCATGTCGTGCTCGATCAGCAGCATGCCGCAGCGGCTCTTGAGGCCATGCAGGAAGGCGACGAGGCGCTGGCTCTCCTCGACGCCCATGCCGGCCATCGGCTCGTCGAGCAGCAGCAGGCGCGGCTCGCCGGCCAGCGCCATGGCGATCTCGAGCTGGCGCTGCTCGCCGTGGCTGAGCGCCGACGCGATGGCGTTCGCACGCGCGCCGAGGCCGACGGCGTCGAGACCGCGTTGCGCGGCGTCGCGCAGCTTCCTGTCCTTGCGTACGTCGCCCAGGAAGCGGAACGAATGACCGTCGTGCGCCTGGATGGCGAGCGCCACGTTGTCGAGCGCGCTGAACTCGCGCAGCACGGAGGTGATCTGGAACGAGCGGCCGAGGCCGAGGCGCACGCGGGCGTGGGTCGGCAGGCGGGTGACGTCACGGCCGGCGAAGCGGATCGTGCCGGAGTCCGGGGCGAGATTGCCGGTGAGCTGGCCGACCAGGGTGGTCTTGCCGGCACCGTTGGGCCCGATCAGGGCGTGAATTTCGCCCGGCCGGACGTCGACCGACACGTTGTCGGTCGCGAGCAGCCCGCCGAAGCGCTTGACCAGCCGGTCGGTGGAGAGCAACGGCTCGCTCATTCGCGTGCCTTCAGGAGCGAGGCCATGCCGCCTCGCGCATAGAGCGCGATGATCACCAGCAATGGGCCGAAGACGATCTGCCAGTATTCGCCCCAGCCCTTGTGCATCATGTCGAGGAAGGGCTTCAGTATCTCCTCGAGGGCGAAGAAGAGGATCGCTCCGTAGAGCGGGCCAAAGCGTACTCCGATGCCGCCCAGCACGACGATCACGATCAGGTCGCCCGACTTCACCCACGACATCATGGCGGGCGAGACATAGGCGCCCTCGTTGGCGAGCAGGATGCCGGCGAGGCCGCCGAAGGCGCCGGCGATGATGCAGGCGACCAGCCGGTAGCGGAAGACCGGGAAACCCAGGGCCATCATGCGCAGTTCGTTCGATCTTGCGCCGCGCAGCACGGTGCCGAAGCGCGAATTGGCCAGCCGGCCGCAGAACCACAGGCTGGCGCAGAGCAGGGCGAAGCACAGCCAGTAGAAGGAGGCCTTGTCGCGCAGGTCGATCAGGCCGCCGAAGCGGCTGCGGCTGATGTTGAGCCCGTCGTCGCCGCCATATCCCTCGAGCCCCGAGGCGAGGTAGTAGACGAGCTGTGCGAAGGCCAGCGTGATCATGATGAAGTAGACGCCGCGGGTGCGCAGCGACAGCGCGCCGACCAGCGCCGCCCACAGGATCGAGGCGCCGAGCGCGACCGGCCATTGGACCCAGCCGCTCTGGACGCCCTCGGCCGACAGGATGCCGACGGCATAGCCGCCGATGCCGAAGAAGGCGGCATGGCCGAAGCTCACCAGCCCGCCATAGCCCAGGATCATGTTGAGGCTGACCGCCGCGATCGACCAGATGACGACGCGCGTGCCGACCGACAGCAGGTAGCGCTGGTCGAAGGCCTGCGTCAGCAGCGGCAGCGCCGCCAGGACGGCCAGCAGCAACGTGGGGACCAGCACACGCGGCGAGAGCAGCCGTTCGCTCACGCGCGCTGTCCGAACAGCCCGGTCGGCCGCCATACCAGCACGCCCGCCATGACGACATAGATCGCGACCTGCGAGATCGCCGGTGCGGCGGCGGAAGCGGAGGCGGGCGCCATGAAGGCCTTCAGCAGCTCGGGCAGGAAGGCGCGCCCGACGATGTCGATCTGGCCGACCACCATCGCCGCCACGAAGGCGCCCTTGATCGAGCCGATGCCGCCGATGACGATGATCACGAACGCGAGGATCAGGATGTCGTCGCCCATGCCGATCTTCACCGAGCTGATCGGCGCGGCCATCAGGCCGGCGAGGCCGGCGAACACCGCGCCCAGGCCGAACACGAGGCTGAACAGCAGCTCGATATTGACGCCCAGCGCCGCGATCATGCGCCGGTTCGAGGCGCCGGCGCGGATCAGCATGCCGAGCCGCGTGCGGGCCACCAGCCAGGCGAGCAGCAGCGCCACCAGCGCGCCCACCACGATCAGCGCGAAGCGATACGCCGGGTACGGCACGCCGGGCAGGATCTCGATGGTGTGGCTGAGGAACGGCGGCACGGCGATGCTCTTGCCGGCCGGCCCCCAGATCATCCGCACCAGCTCGTTGAAGAACAGGATCAGCCCGAAGGTCGCCAGCACCTGGTCGAGATGGTCGCGGGCATACAGCCGGCGCATGACCACCGCCTCGACGACGACACCCAGCGCGAAGGTCGCCGGCAGCGCGAGCAGTGCGCCGAGCACGAAGGAATCCGTCCAGGTGACGAAGGTCCAGGCGATATAGGCGCCCATCATGTAGAGCGAGCCGTGCGCCAGGTTGACGAGGTCCATGATGCCGAAGGTGAGCGTCAGCCCGGCGGCGAGCAGGAACATCAGCAGCCCGAGCTGCACGCCGTTCAGCACCTGGATCAGCAGGTATTCCATCGTCCCCGGTCATCCGATTCTCCCCTGCGCGCAGCGCGGGGAGGTGTCAGCGTCTTACGCTGACGGAGGGGTCATGAGCACCAGTCGCGTTGCTCATGACCCCTCCGTCGCGGATTGCCGCGCCACCTCCCTGCGCTGCGCGCAGGGAGGAACCTGTCTAAACGCAACGGGAGCGCGTCGCCGCGCTCCCGCCGATTGCCTGCTCCACGAGCTCTACTTCATCGAGCACTTCTCGTAGTAGGGGTCCTTTGCCGCGGTCACCGCGGTGGCGATGGTCTTCACCGTCATCATGCCCTGCGGGTCCTTCACCGTTTCCTGGATGTAGAAATTCTGGATCGGGAACTGGTTGGTGTTGAACTTGAAGTCGCCGCGCAGCGACTTGAAGTTGGCCTTCTTCATCTCCGCCCGCACCTTGTCCTTGTTGGACAGATCCCCCTTCAGCGCCTCGGCCGCCGAGGCGATCAGCATGATCGCGTCATAGCTCTGCGCGCCGTAGTAGGAGGGGTAGACGTTGTGCTTCTTCTTGAAATCCGCGACGTAGCGCTTGTTCTGGTCGTTCGGCAGGTCGTTGACCCACTCCTGCGCGCCCAGCGTGCCGAGCGCCAGCTCGCCCTGCTGCGGCAGGGTGATCGCGTCGATCGAGAACACCTGGTAGAGCGGCACGGTCTTGTTGAGGCCCGACTGCGCCCACTGCTTGACGAACTGCACGCCGTGCGCGCCGGGATAGAAGATGAAGATGCCGTCGGGCTTGGCCGCGCCGATCTTGGTGAGCTCGGCGGAGAAGTCGATCTGGTCGGGCCACTTGGTGTAGTCCTCGCCCATCACCTTGCCCTTGTAGGTGCGCTTCACGCCTGCGAGCATGTCCTTGCCGGCAGCGTAGTTCGGGCCGACGACGTAGAGGCTCTTCACGCCCTTGGTGTTGAGGTACTCGCCCATCGCCATCGGCGTCTGGTCGTTGTTCCACGAGGTCGAGAAGAAGTTCTTGTTGCACAGCTCGCCCGCGATCTGTGACGGGCCGGCATTGGCCGAGATCAGGATCGTGTCGCCCTCGTCGGTCACGGTCTTGAGCGAGGCGAGCAGCACGTTCGACCAGATGTAGCCGGCGACGAAGTTCACCTTGTCCTGCTGCACCAGCTTCTCGGAGCGGGCCTTGCCGACGTCGGGCTTGAACTGGTCGTCCTCGTAGACGACCTCGATCTTCTTGCCGCCCATCTTGCCGCCGAGATGCTCGAGCGCGAGCTCGACCGAGCGGCGCATGTCCTCGCCGATCGCCGCCTGCGATCCGGAGAACGTGCTGACGAAGCCGATCTTGACGCTGTCCTGCGCCCACACCGGCTGCATCCCGAACGCGAGTGCCGCGATTGTTGCGGTCCCAAACAATCCGCCCTTCATGAACCCCACTCCCTGTTTCACTGGCTCTGTATAGAAGCCGAAAATGCTCTCAGTGTCATCCCGGACGCTGCTTGCCGTCCTGAGCGCCGCGAAGGACCTCACGCCAGCGGCGCGGCCCGTGCCTGCTCGTTCGATGAGATCCTTCGCTGCGCTCGGGATGACAGGAACTTGCCGGTCCGAGCGGGGCCGCATCAGGCCCGCAACTTGAACCGCTGGATCTTTCCCGTTGCCGTCTTCGGCAATTCCGGCACGAATTCTATCCAGCGCGGGTATTTATAGGGTGCCAGGCTGCTCTTGCAGAGAGCGACCAGCTCGTCGGTCAGCCCTGCCGCGGCGCCGCCGGCCTGCTTCAGCACCACGATCGCCCTGGGCTTGATCAGCTCGTCGGCGTCGGCCTGGCCGACCACCGCCGCCTCCAGCACCGCCGGGTGGGTGATCAGGCAGCTCTCGATCTCGATCGGCGAGCACCAGATACCGCCGACCTTCAGCATGTCGTCGCTGCGGCCCTCGTAGACCAGGTAGCCGTCCGGGTCCTCGCGGTAGGTGTCGCCGGTGTTCAGCCAGCCGTCGACCATGGTCTCGGCCGTCTTCTCCGGCTTGTTCCAGTAATACCTGGCGGCCGACTCCGCCCTGATCCAGAGCGCGCCGCTTTCGCCCTTCCTCACCGGCTTGCCGTCGTCGTCGAGGATCCGGGCCTCGTAGCCCGGCACCGGCTTGCCGCTCGTGCCGGGACGATGGTCGTCGAGCCGGTTGCCGATGAAGATGTGGAGGCATTCGGTCGAACCGATTCCGTCGAGGATCACCGTGCCGGTCTTGTCCTTCCAGCGGCGGAAGATGTCGGCCGGCAGCGGTTCGCCCGCCGAGACGCAGGCGCGGATGCTGTCGAGCTTTCGCGGCCTGGCATCGAGCGCGACGAGCAGCGCGGCGTAGAGCGTCGGCACGCCGAAATAGAGCGTCGGGCGGTAGCGTTCGATGTTCTCGAAGGTCGCGTCGGGCGTCGGCCGCCGGTCGTCCAGGATTGCCGTGCTGCCGGTCCACAGCGGGAAGGTCATGGCGTTGCCGAGCCCGTAGGCGAAGAACAGCTTGGCTGCCGAATAGGAGACGTCTTCCTCGACGACGCCCAGCACGCGCACGCCGTAGAGCTCGCTGGTCACCACCATGTCGCGGTGGGCATGCACGGCGCCCTTCGGCCGGCCGGTCGAGCCGGAGGAGTACAGCCAGAAGCAGTCGTCGGTCGGCGACGCGAGCCGCGCCTCGAGCACCGGCGAAGCGGTTTCCATCTCGGCAAGGAAGGCGTCGACCGTCAGCGCCGCGACCGGCGCCTGCTTCAGCGCCGGCTCGATCTCGGCCGCGAACTCGGTCGAATGGATGACGAGCCCGCAGCCCGAGTCCTCGAACATGTAGGCGTAGTCGGCGGCGCGCAGCAGCGTGTTGGGCGGCACGGGCACGATGCCCGCCTTGATCGCTCCCCAGAAGAGATAGAAGAACGCCGGGCAGTCCTTCACCACCATCACCAGCCGGTCGCCGGGCGTCAGCCCTTGCGCCAGCAGCGCGTTGCCGGCGCGATTCACCCGCTCGGCCAGCTCGGCATAGGTCACCGTCTCCTGCGCGGTGCGGATCGCGGCCTTGGCGCCGCGCTCGGCGACGTGCCGGTCGATGAACGGCACCGCGACATTGAAGCGGTCGGGCAGGTGGACCTTGTGATCGGGGCCAAAGGAAATGCCGGATGGAAGAGCCATGGTCGGACCTGCAACGAATTCGGAGGCGCTTTCATGTAACCCAAGACGGCGCCGGATGGCAGCCGGATCGCGTCGGAGATCCATGATGGCTACCACAGTTATGCGTTGCCGGGACGCCCGATAGAAGACGCCGAGCGACCATCGCTCCAACACTGCACGGCGCAGGCCACGTCCGACATCGGGCAGACCATGCGGAAACAGTGCGACTGCCTGGAAAGTCGTCGAAAGGTCCGTCGCCAGCCTTGTCGATGCGGTGGCGTCCGACTCGTCGAGCCGCTCGACCAATTCACGCCACTGACGAGCAGCCCGTCGGGACAGGACGATAATTCGTGTCACCCGCGCCTTTGCCTCAACTCGGCAAGAAGTGCGTCCCAGGAAATCGTGCTCGATGGATCGTTGTCCGCTTCATCGGCTTCGCGTTCGAGCGTGGCGAGCAACTCCGGGTCGGCGTCCGACCACTGTTCCATGGCTTGTATGGCCTCGATATCGCCGCGCGCAACGGCATCTTCGATGCTGCGCCAGAGCGCATCAATCAGGTTCAACCGCTCGTCAATGCTCAAAGACCTCGGATCGATCGCAGGGGTGCTCATGGTGTCGACTCTAGCGCCTTTTTTCAGGCTATCCAAACAACCGTCAATTGAACCTGAAATATCTACAGCTTCGCCGCCGACGCCTTAACCGGCGCCTGGAAGGTCTGAACGGGGGCCGCGACGAAGGCGGCGAATTCGGTCGGTGTCATGTCATCGCCCTGGTGACGACGCCCGGATCGCTCAGTCGCTCGAGCACCCTGGGATCGGTCCGCACCTCGGTGAGGGTCACTACCGCGAAGTCGAGCTGACCCGTCGTCAATGCCCTGGAACATCGGTGCGGCGCCGCGGTAGCCGGCGGTAGAGCAGGTACCCGCCGTGGGGCCTTTCATCTTGACGCTTCGTCTCGCGGTAGGGATGTGGCGGGACAAGTCGAAGACGTGGATCGGGATTCAGCTCAGTTGAACCGCACGTATTCGAAGTTGCCCGGCTGGTTGTTGATGCCGCGTATAGGCGGGGCGATCCAGTTGGCGTATTTGCCGGGCTCGATCACGGCAGGGCCCATCAGCGAGGTGACGTAGGCGCGGTCCTCGGCGGTGGGCAGCCACTTGCTCTCGTTGGCCGCCCACTCGGCTTCGCTGAGCATCCGGCCGTCGGGCGAGATGCGCTGGCCCGCAAAGCCGCCGATCCGGCGGTCGAAGCCACGATGGGGCAGCTTCAGCTCGAAGTCGAGGCCCGCCTGTTCGATCACCCGGTTCCAGCGCAGCAGGCCTCTGCCGCAATCCTCGACATAGTCCTGGCGCAGCCGCTCGTTCAGCGCCGCCAGGGCGGGCACGGTCTTCCTGACGATCCGGCCGTCCTCGACGGTGTCGATGTCGAAGCTGCTGCTGGTCAGCAGGTGGTCGTCCTCGATGCGCGTCTCGAGGTAACGGCCCTTCACGCCCATCGTGTAGTAGTTCGCGGCGTTGGTCGACGCCTCCTGTCCGAACAGGTCGAGCGACACCGAGAAATGGAAGTTGAGGTACTTCTGTATCGTCGGCAGGTCGATCGCGCCGAGGCTGCGCACATCGTCGGTCCTGTGCTCCTTCATCAGGTCGCAGGTGCGCTGGACGATGCGCTGCACGCCCGACTCGCCCACGAACATGTGATGCGCCTCCTCGATCAGCATGAAGCGGCAGGAGCGCGACAGCGGATCGAAGCCCGACTCGGCGAGCGAGGCGAGCTGGTACTTGCCGTCGCGGTCGGTGAAGTAGGTGAACATGAAGAAGGAGAGCCAGTCCGGCGTCGCCTCGTTGAAGGCGCCGAGGATGCGCGGCTTGTCCGCGTCGCCCGAATGGCGCTCGAGCAGCATCTCCGCCTCCTCGCGGCCGTCGCGACCGAAATAGGCGTGCAGCAGGTAGACCATGGCCCAGAGATGCCGGCCTTCCTCGCAATTGATCTGGAACAGGTTGCGCAGGTCGTAGAGCGAGGGCGCGGTCTTGCCGAGCAGGCGCTGCTGTTCGACCGA